>Ga0222654_1000035_pt1 | contig 121157 bp, 105 predicted proteins | sample AntAcemetagen421_FD_179805 | JGI IMG/M metagenome (GOLD analysis project Ga0222654, IMG submission 179805) | Saline water microbial communities from Ace Lake, Antarctica - #421 | ecosystem: Environmental > Aquatic > Non-marine Saline and Alkaline > Saline | place: Antarctica: Ace Lake...
CTGAAACAAGAAATAACGGGCGCGATAAGCATTGCCCCGGCATTGTTTGATGCTGCTCCGGACGTGCTCGCGCATGTAAAATCGAAATTCCGAAAAACAGCCTATTTATGGATGCGAACTAGCTAACTGCAGCGAGTCTAGAAAGCAGTACCAATTACAGTCCGCATGATCGCTCTCAAGTTTGATGTCTTTCTCCAAGGTTGTTTGCAGTAGTGGCCGCATACCCTCGAGGTAGTCACCAAGTCGAAACGAGCTTGGATCTAAGCGCTGTTTTCTTGAAAAGGAGAGTAGTTTTTGAATAAGGTTGGCGCCGGTAACGGACGCCCGGGTTATGGCGGCGAGTGAATTTTCGACTTGATCATGAGCACCTAAATCGTCGCCTGCTAATTCCGCGTGTCCCAATATCACCGTGAGCAGGTTATTAAAGTCATGGGCGATACCGCCGGTGAGATGACCAATGGCATCAAGACGTTGAGATTGCCTTAACGTTTCTTCCGTCCGCTCTATCTCGGTAATGTCTCGTGCGGAGATATATAGCCGGGTCCCGACTGGCAATAGTAGAGTGACAGCATCGAGCAGCACAGTACGAATATCACCCACCTTTGTGGTCAACTCCACACGATAACCTCGGAGGGTCCCTCCCTGCTGCAACGCCGCCATCGTTTGGCTACGATTTTCAACGCTGCCCCAGACATTTAGGTCATTCGCTGTTTTGCCGATGGCTTCCTCTCTGGACCAACCGAACCCAGAAACCCAACCATCGTTGACATTGACGAACTCACCGGTTTCGACAACAGTGATTGAATTCATCGCACTACTGGCATTAAAAGAGGCCTCAAAGGAAGCATCTACCAGACGGCGCGCCTGCGATGTTTCTTCGAATTCGGTGACATCGCGTGAATTCAACATCACACCAGATATTTCTTGGTCGAGAAAGTGCGCGATCACTTCTGTAAATCGCCAGGAGCCGTTCTTGTGTTGAAATCGAACGATGAAGCGTGGAACCTCTTCCCCATTAAGAACTTTCATTAGGATAGTCAAAGCTCGCTCCCTATCTTCGGCATGTACCTTGTCGAAAACGAGGGTGCCAATCAGATCTTCTGGTTCGTAGCCAAATATCGACCTAATTGAGGGGCTTTGAAATTGAACCAAGCCATTCGCATCAAGCAGCGTCACGACATCTCGAGAATTTTCGATCAGCGCCCTGTACAAAGGCAGCATGGTTTGGTCTTCAATCGACATGTCTTAACTTAACCTCTTCATAGAAAAGAAGGCCAGCCTTTTTTCAGTTGGAAAATGGGTGACACAAGTTAGGTTTCGCTAAGCTGAACCTTTCACCCGGTCTGTAATCTCTTCAATTCAACAAAGCTAAGTGCCTCCATCTCTTCCAGAGCCAAATAGATAATCAAAATGATTGCCAGAAATAGAATGACAACAACCACAGTACAATCTGGGTAAACCCTCAAACATAATTTACTCATCCCACTGAGCCAAACCTGTTCTTTACGCTTACTTTTTCGAAGCGCAATTCTTAGCCTAAACCGCGTCTAATCTCTCTCAGAACCTTCAAAAATAGGAATGTAGCATTATGCTACAAAACCCCCTAAGCTTTCAGCATCGTGAGCCAAACAGGTTGATCTATGACTATTCGAGTAGCGAAAGCTTTAGAGCAAGAGGCAGCCAGCGCAGCAAAATTAGCCAGACGTTCACTGGGCAAGCAAATTGAGTACTGGGCATCTGTGGGTCAAACTGTGTGCAGTCAACTCAATGAAGCAGAGATATTTAGGCTGCTAGAAGGCCAAGTTAACCTCAAAAATACTGGTGTGGACTTCCGAAACGACCTTGACGCGGACGATCTCGTAAACCAACTAGAGCAGCAGCGCATGACAGGCGCACTGGCACAATCAACGTCCAACGCAAAGGTTAAAATCCAACGAGACCCTGATCACCCTGGCATGTTGCAGATGGTTCATCTGGATGGCTCTATTGAACGTGGGGTTTGGGAAAACGATCACTTTGTCACCAAGGAGAAGATTCGGACTACTCGAGGGTGACATGAAGTAGGCTCTACCTACTCGCCGGCGGTAACGGCGCTAGCAAGTCAACATTCTGCCGCCAATAACTCGCTATTCAAAATATCCTATTTGTGAATGCAGACTAGATCGCTAAAAGAACTCGAATATCCTGCAACGGCTACCGAGCCAACCAGGCAGCTTTCGCGAGAGTGTGGTTTGAAGCGCCACCATAACAAGATTGATAAAAACAATGCGCTAGGAGGGACAGCCTAAGTTCACAATGTAACCAACCCCCTGCTTTATTCACGAAATAACTCAGTACCAAACATCAGACCCGCACTCGCGCACAGGCAAATGCAAATCTTCCCGATAGCCTCACCATCTAGTTCCGTACTTAATAGTTCGCCAATCACCACTACGTTTACTCCGTCCCTTTACCCTGGACACATTTCTTGCTCGCCCATGATTCAGCGACAAACATATTCCTACAATTCGCAGACCTTTTTTGTCAGTAGCACCAACCGGAGAATTGAAAATTCTAGTGCAACCGTAAACGTTCATGCTAAAGATCGATTTGCGATTGAGTTCCTTCGGAAGTTTGGCGCACGTCGAGCTGCCGATCAACATGAGGCCCATGGAGACCTGGTCGTTTTCGAGGATGTATAACAACCCAACCTTTACCACTAGCCATTGTCTGTTTCACACCTGATGCAGAGTCAAAACAAAATGATTGGCCAAAGAATGGCCACAAAAGCGAAGATAAAAATAAGAGTTTTTTAATATCAGATAGTTAGATGGCGGTAGGGGTAAGAATCGAACTTACCAGCCACTTTAACAGCAGCTCAATGGCTTTGAAGGCCACGCGAGACACCAGCCCCGATGCCCTACCTCGACCAGTCTATCGAACAGGAAGAGCAGATGGTACTCCCCTGTTCTTGATAGGCAGGTTAAAGACAGTTTAAAGTCAGGTAGCGCCAACTTCTGCCTCGGCAAATTCTTGGATTAACTTGTAGTTCGCCTTGCCATTAGGCGCTCTTTCGAGTGAAGCGCGAACCAGAATCCGCTTAGGTAGTTTGTACCCAGCGAGGTGCTGGCGGGCAAAATCTCTAAGTTCAATTTCTTCTAGTTCGTAGCCAGGGTTCAACTGCACAACGGCTGTGATGGATTGCCCCCATTTCTTGTCTGCTAATCCAACGACCAGACAATCAGCCACACTCTCGTGAAACTTCATGGCTTCTTCAACTTCCTCCGGGAAGACTTTTTCACCGGCGGTATTAATACAGTTTGAGCCACGTCCCAGCAGTGTTAGAGTGCCATCAGCTTCTACCTGAACAAAATCTCCAGGAATCGAATAGCGAACGCCGTCAATCACCTTGAATGTCTTATCAGTTTTTTCCTGATCCTTATAATATCCGTCGGGTAAAAATCCAGACACAGCAATCATGCCCTGCTCACCCGAGCCGGCTTTGACTTCCTGACCTTCCTCGGTGAATACCTTACAACTCGGTCCCAGACTAAACTTAGCCACCTCGATGGTTGCATCTTTGGTCATCACCGATGAGCCAAGACCAATCGCCTCAGAAGACGAGAAGCCATCGGCTAACACCAGATTTTCGTTATGACGCAAGAGCCCTGCTTTGACATCCCGGGTCCACATGACGCCACTCGAGGTAATCGCAGCCAACGACGAAATATCATACTTACCTGGATCAGCATCCAGGGTCTCAACCAGCGGTCTAGCAAATGCGTCACCGACAATCGAGATGGTGGTGACCTTGTGTTGTTGAATCAACTCTAGTGCCAACGGCGCTTCAAAGCTCTTGGAGGTGAGGGTAATCACCGTACCGCCTCCGGCGATCGCATTCAGGCCAGCGAGCAAACCGGTACCGTGCATCAGCGGCGGTAACGGCAGGCTAACGACTGGATTAGGATTTTCGCCAACGCGCGCTAGATGCTCGGCAATATTTTTACAAGGCGGAATACCAAATCGTACGTTGCCACCGGCGCCCAGAACATGCCACAGCGCATCATGACTCCACATCACACCCTTGGGCATCCCAGTGGTGCCGCCCGTATAGATAAAGAGCTGATCGGTCGATTCTCGCTGAATACCCAACGGGCTGTCGTCACCCTTGTTAGCGAGGTCCTCATAGGCTGTGGCACCGCCTAAATCGCCATAGCCATCATCAATTTGAATCCACTGCTTCAACTTGGGCAACTGCTGCTGGATCTTGCTAACCTGCTCAGAAAACTCGCCAGCAAACATACAAACCGTCGCATCGGCATTGTCGAGCAGATAGAGCAGCTCATTTTCAATATAGCGATAATTCACATTCACATGGGTCAGACGAGCTTTAAAAGCAGCCGCAAGACCTTCTAGATATTCAGGTCGATTGCGGGTGTAAAAAGCGACCTTGTCACCTGCGACTGCACCACCCTCTAACAGGTTGCGAGCAAGCCGATTGGTGCGACTGGTAAACTCGCCCCATGAAATAACCTGGTCACCGTGTATCAATGCAGCGCGGTCGTCGGGGACGACCATTGCCACTGCATCCAAAATATCGCCATAATTCATTTATATCTACTCCCTCTATAACCAAGCTGAGATAGTATCAACGAATTACGGGAATCGCGACGCTCGTCGGCCGACAATAATCCAGCTGGACGCAAGATTGACGCTCATAATAACGGTTGAACACTTTGCTCCAATTATCAAGCACGGCCCAAGCTTGAAGCCTAAAGCTTAGGTCTCAAGATCAAAGGTCAATCCCGCGCGTTCAACCAGGCGCTTGATCAGCTTGTCACCCATAGCCGGCGCCGTGGTATAGATGCCACCTGGCAGATCCGTGCAATCATGGATAAGACACAGAGCCGATTCGGCAATCATTCTCGAAGTCGACCCATAACCTGGATCAAGGTCGCCGGTCACGGCCACCTTGAGTGTTTCACCATTCTCGCCGGTACCGATGAACAGCACATCATAGTGCCCTGCTTCGCGACTTTCTTTGGAGGGTCCTTCGCCAGGTTGTGGCACATCATCACCTGCTAGCGGGTTCGTAGAAGCCACCAACTCAGCGATGGCCTTACCCTGTTCACCCGGGCCGGTCATCATCATCTCATCGTATTCAAATTGGGTGCCATACATATGGCCTAGCAGCGCGTTTGAGCGATGGACATTCTTGGTATTGATCGCCGCCATGATGAAGGGTGCAACCCAACTACGGGCTATTTCGTCGTCGTAGGGCTCGGTATCTTTGGGCTGCTGGGGTCCAGCAAAGCCATTACTGAGTGAGAAAGGGTTACCGAGAACTTTAATGAGCTCAGGGTTTTTGGCCACGGCCGCCATTGTTGCGCCTAACGAAGCTGCTGTACCACCGGAGAACTCACCTGCCATCGCTCTTACTCGACCTCGAACTCTTGGCAAAGCATGACCAAATTTTTCAATGGCAGCTTTCTCTAAAAAATAAACACCCAGATCAAAGGGAATTGAATCAAAACCACAACTAAACACAATCCTAGCACCAGATTTCTCTGCCGCTGCAGAGTGCGCCTGAATCATTTCATACATCCAACCCGGTTCACCTGACAAGTCAACGTAATGGGTGCCTTCTTCTGCACACAGCGCAACTAAGTCAGAACCATAGAGCTGATAAGGGCCAACTGTCGTGATAATACATGTGGCGCTCTTGACCATCGCGCGCAAGGAATCGAGATCTCCCGCATCAGCCGCAATAAGCGGAGTCTCGGCAGGCGCACCCACTTCACCTCTAACAGCAGCCAATTTCTCAAGGCTACGCCCCGCCATTGCCCAATTGGCAGCGGGACCGTGCGCCGCTGCCATATATTCTGCAACGAGCCGCCCAGTAAACCCGGAGGCACCATAAATCACGATGTCATATTGGCGATTGGCGGTCATAAAATTTCCTATTAATTAAAGTGGTTTGTCTTAAGAGTCAGGTTGCAAGTTAGGTTAAGGGCTTGGGAGAAAAGCTTATTCAAAAAATAGATGTGCTGCACCGCTAGATGAGACCCGGCCAATCTGACAGGCCGAATCATAACCTGCTTCATGTAGCGCTTTCAGGACCTGATCTCGCTCATCAAAGTTCACCGCGGCGAGCAATCCGCCGCTGGTTTGGGGGTCGAACACAATCGCCATGCTGGGGTGGGCTATCGTCGTCATATCGATACAGGCAGCTTTATTGCCATCGTGCAAAGTACTCTTGATTCGGAGGTCGTTCAGACACTCAACCGCACCAGGCAAACACGGTAGCGACGCAACCTTGATGACGGCACTGCATTTTGATGCCTTCAACATTTCAAGTAAATGCCCTGCCAAACCAAACCCTGTCACATCTGTACAGGCCACAACACCATGCTGTGTCAACAGCCTCGCGGCATCACCGTTGGACTGGTCCATAGAGCTTATGGCTGCTTGGACCCAAGTGCCTTTAGCGCGATACTGCATGTCTGCGGCTAACACGGCACCGGTACCCAGCGACTTCGTTAGAATTAAGCATTGATCGGTTTTTAAGCCTTGTTTTTTCATAAGCTCGGACTTGGTCGCAACGCCATTGACGGCAAAACCCAGGCTCATCTCTGCACCCTCGGTGGTATGACCACCTACCAGCGCGACTGCTTCTTCCGCCAGTACTTCGCGGCTACCGGCAACTAACTGCTCCAGTGTGGCGCGAATTTTTCTTGGCGTACCATAAGGTACCGTCATGATGGCTAGAGCCGTGACAGGCTCTCCTCCCATCGCATAAATGTCACTCAAAGCATGGTGAACTGCGATGCGAGCAAATGTAAAGGTATCCGCTGTGAATGCCTTAAACGTGTCCACCGTGTGCAACATCACCTTGCCTGCAGGTGGTTCAAAGGTCGCAGCATCATCAAGACTCGCAGTATTTATACCCGCATTTTGTAAAACCTCAGACAACAACCCAGCACTCACCTTCGAGCCGCAGCCTCCGCAGCGCATTTGTTCATCCAGATCTACCAGTAAACCCTTACGAGGTTCCGGCTTCATTCGGGGTAGATCGCGAAACTTATCCATAAACTGCTGATCGATCCAGTCTTTCCAGCGCCATACCCAACCACCTTCGGCCCGATAACGACCTTTGGTCGCCACGGCGTGTCGCCCTCCGGTGGAGATAAGCGACAGAAACTGAGCTTGTGGTTTATAGGCTTTAGGTTTTTGTCCAAGCAAATAGCGTCGAATATTCTGATACAAGATCGGCCCTTGTCGCACAGCAAAGACACCCGCCTTGGGTCTTGGGTATTCTGAACTCTGGGCAATATCTCCGACGGCAAACACTGAATCAAAATTAGTGGATTGTAGTGTCGCTCTGATTGCAACAAAGCCGGCTTCGTCCAGATCAAGGCCTGTTTTACCTAACCAGCCTTGCGATGTCGCAGAGGTAACCCAGAACACTTCATCGGCCAAAACCTCACCACCAAAATCATTGAGTACTGCCGATTTTGTTACCCCACTAACGCGAGCACCCAGATGAATTTCGATCTTCCGCTCTAGCAGATGTTGGCGTATGCGCACCTGCACATCCGGGTGATATCCCGGCAATATCACATCCGAAGCAGCAATCAGATGCATTGCCGGCTTAGCGCTTGAATGCTTGCTAATGTGTTCATGAATCGCCAGTGTGAGTTCTACCCCACCAGCACCAGCTCCGACCACCGCGACACTGGACACTTTTGACGTTTTGAGTCGTTCAAGAAATGACTGCCATCGGCTTAAGAACTCACCGATCGGCTTAACCGGAATAACATGCTCTGAGGCGCCGGGTATATCGAGATTAGGCGTAATACCGATATCTAGACTCAGCGCATCATATTCAATGCCTGGTCGACCTTGTATCTCTACTCGTTTTGAATAGGGGTCGATATCTTCAACGCGCGCCTGTATGAACTCAGCACCAGCAAAGCGGCACAGAGGAATTAGGTCGATGTGAATGTCTTCCGCCGTATAGTGGCCGGCCACGACGCCCGGTAACATGCCAGAATAGGGTGTCAAAAAGTCAGGGCTAACCAGTGTGACTCGCAAACCCGGTATTGGCTTCATACCCAGCATACGCAGCAACAACACATGGCTGTGACCACCGCCGACGAGAACCAGATCCTTTACGATGGGAAATGACTGCATCATTTCGTCTGCCAACTAAGCTCAGGCAGACATCGCCTCCGCTTCGGTGTGACGTTTGAAATACTCTGCCATTTTTGCCAGTGCCGCTTGCCCCTCAGGAATCCGCGCCGCAAACACTGGAAACACATGGGGCATTTTAGGCCAAACTTCGAGCTCGGCTCTGCCCCCGGCGGCGGTGACACGTTCGGCTAAACTCTCTGAATCGCTATACAACACCTCAGTTGAGCCAACATGAATCATCATCGGGCACAGGCCTGAAAGATCACCGTACAACGGTGATGCTAACGGTGCCTTCCTGTCGCGATCATCTAGATAGAAATCTGCCATTTTTACGAGCGCCCGGTGGGTGAGGAGACAATCTTTGCCGTCGTTGTATTCATGGCTGGCGCCCGTGCAGGCAAGATCAACCCAGGGTGACATCAGCATCGCGCATGCCGGTTGAGGTAGGCCAAGATTTTTGAGGTTGAGGGCTGTTGCGACAGATAACCCACCGCCCGCTGAATCTCCGCATAAAGCGATATTCTCGGGTGCAAAGCCCTCATCTAAAAGCCAGCGATAGGCGCTAGTAGCGTCCTCCACCGCCGCCGGAAATGGAAACTCTGGCGCGAGACGATAATCCACCAGTAGCACCCGGCAACCGGCCATTTCGGCAAGTCGCCACGCGACATCCCGATAGCCATCAGGTTTACCGACGATATAGCCACCACCGTGCAAGTACAGAATCACTTTGTTTTGATCGATGCCTTCGATCGTGACCCATTCTGCAGCCACATCACCAATTGACTGAGGCACAACGGCAACCTTGTCGGGCAGCTTTCCACCGAGACTCGCGCCCCCATCCAGGGCTTCCCGCAGCGCACTGATCTCTTCCAATTGGTCAAACTGTTTTCGTATGGTGTATTTCATCACCAGGCTGATTATCGACGCGCGAATACTCATGCTCATTTCTCTACTGACTACGCATGCAATCATACTATTCATTGGGACCGCGGTTATACTCCCCGTGTGCAAACACCGAGCCGACAACAAAGAGACTTATGCTGGAGCATTCAACAGCCAGCATTAATCCGGCCGCACGACATCTGGCCCACCGACGACTGGTTTGCTGAGCAACCGGTGCCGTTTATTCGCGATTTGGCTAAGCCACCGCCGAGGTTCCGCCTCGGCATTCACTTTGAAAAAATATTTCAAGAATGGCTGGCGGTGCATCCACGCTACCAAACCACAGCAAAGAATCTTCAGGTACATGATGCAGGCCGCACGCTTGGCGAGTTTGACCTGTTAGTCCAAGGCGCCGGCGGCATCGAACACTGGGAACTTGCCATCAAGTTTTATATCAATCAGGCGCACCACGACGAACCGCGCTTCTGGTTTGGGCCAGACCCGACCGATACCCTCGCAACCAAACTCGATCGCCTGAATACGCATCAACTGCGTCTCTCAGACCAGCCTCCCGCTCAGGCGTTATTGAACGAAATGGGGATTACTCTAGCCGGCCGACGGAGCATTATGAAAGGTCGCCTGTACCATCCCTGGGCGCAATTTCAGATCTCGCACTTTGCGGCACCGGAGATCGTCAATCCACATCACCTCAAAGGCTGGTGGCTGAAACAACAAGATATACATGAACTCAATCATGAACGGGAGGATACGCGGCTAGTTTATCTCGACAAAAGCCTTTGGTTATCAGATGTGTGCCCCGAGGATGTCAACCAGGTGATTGACACCGGTGACCTGACGGAAATCATTAAGGAAACTGATCAGATCGCAATTCAGGTGGCATTACTGGATGCAAACCATCAGGAAACTTCCCGCGGCTTTATCCTTAAACCTGACTGGTTTCGACAAGCCATTTACACGAACTGAACTGTTTACTGGCCGGCTTTAAGGATCAATTGCCGTATCCTGAAACTGAAGATCATGCAATCTGGCATAAATACCCTTTTGTGCCAGCAATTCCTCATGAGTGCCAAACTCTTTTACTTCGCCATGATGGAGCACCAGCACACGGTCAGCTTCTTGTATGGTTTGCAGTCGATGGGCAATCAGAATCGAGGTTCGACCCTCCATCAGGGCTTTGAGTCCATCCTGAATCAGAGCTTCGGTTTCTGTATCTATGCTCGCCGTTGCCTCGTCAAGAATTAAGATTTCCGGATCCGCAGCCAGCACCCGGGCAAATGCAAGTAACTGCCGCTGGCCCTGGGATAGGTTTGCACCTCTCTCAACCAGAGGTGTGTCGTAACCTAACGGCAAACGATCAACGAACCTATCGGCATTTACCGTTCTCGCTGCCTTGATGGCCATCTCTCGAGTGACGTTGGGATGACCCAACACAATATTATCTAATATCGTTCCAGAGAATATATGGAAGTCTTGCAGCACCACCCGAATTCGTTGCCGAACTTCTCGACTACGCAAATCGTTCAAGTCAATACCATCAAGAAAAACCATACCGCGATCAAAGTCATAAAAACGGCAGAGCAATCGAACCATGGTGCTTTTACCTGAACCCGTCGGTCCAACAATCGCAAGTTTTTGCCCGGGCTCTATGGTGACGGAAACATTCTTAAGAATGGGGCTTTCGTCGTTGTAACCAAAGTTCAAACCACGAAACTCCACCTTACCCTGCAGTCTTGGTGGCAGCTGAACAGGGTCAGCCGGTTCATGAATTTGTTCTTCCCAATCCAGCGCCTGAAAAATGCGTTCACCACTGGCCATTGCACGAAACAGCACGTTTAACTGTTCGCCAAGCATCACGACCGGGCTAAACAGCATGTTCATAAATCGGGTAAACAGAATTACGCCACCAAGACTCATTTCGTCCTGAACCACCTGACCACCACCGTAGTAGATGATGATGCCGAGACCAATTGATGCCAGGCTGTCGTTAAAGGCGCCATAGAACGTTGACAGATTAATAGAGCGATACTCAAAGCGTCGATTAGATTTGTTGATAACGTTGTATTCGCCAAAATTTCGATCTTGTCTTTCACTTAGCTGGACGACCTGCATGCCGGATAAATTTTCCTGCAGATTCTGATTCAGTTCAGAGACCGTGTTGCGAACTAAACGAAACACCTCCCGGGTGGCACTTCGAAACAAGTAGGTGGCCAGCCCCACCAGTGGTACCAACAAAAGCAGCAGCAGGGTCAGCTCAACACTGGTTGACAGCATAATGGCCAGCGCCACAAAAAATGGTACAAACTCACCGACTAGACCACCCATACCGCGCAGCATTTCATACAAGGCTTCAACATCGTTGGTCACACGCGTCATAATTCGACCCACTGGCACCCGGTCATAAAATGAGCTGGGTCGGGTTTCCATATGGGCAAAGAGATCCTGTCGCAAATCTCGCAGCCCATTCACAATGGCACGCACCAAGGTGAGCCGATGCAAGTGCCCGGTAAAACCAAAAATACTCATGAATATAAAGAACAGAAAGCCAGCGGCATAGATCGGCGGCCATCCTGTTAACTGCGCCAGCCACTCTGTTAGCGCAATCATACCAAGGTCGGGCATATTGCTATCGGCTTCACCCATTATCACAAAATCAACCAGCACCCGACTGATAATGATTTCTAACAACACGGCAAAGAAGCTTGTGATCAGTACGAGTATCGCACTCAAAAACAGCTGAAACTTATAGGGCAACAGCCATTTCCCGATGCGACCCAAAAGCTGCATGTTCAGCACGTTGCCAGAAAGTTCGGCGTCGAACATCGCGTAGTTGCGCTTCGCTTCACTCATGTTGTTAAGACGTCCGAGTCTGGCGTCAAACCGCCCTGGGTCTGAGCACGTTCGAGTTCCGCATAAAGGCCATTCTTCCGCATCAGCTCTTCGTGACTCCCCACCTCGACAATTTCTCCTTCATCCAGCACGACAACCCGATCCGAGTGACGCAATGTCGAAACGCGATGTGATACCAAGATCGTTGTCTTGTCACCTCGCATTGATTTTAAGCGACCCAGAATATGCTCTTCGGTCTCGGTATCAACGCTACTGAAACAGTCGTCAAGAATCAGTACGGGTGCGTTTCGAATCAGCCCTCTAGCCAGGGTTGCTCTTTGTTTTTGGCCACCAGAAAGAGTCACACCCCGCTCCCCTACCAGCGTGTCCATTTGTAGAGGAAATTCGCTGACGGTCTGTTTCAACGCAGCTGCCTCCGCCGAGTCCCAAATTAAATCGAGCGCCCGATCAGGGTCATCGTAACTAATATTATTTTTTAGTGGCTCGCCAAACAAAAAGGGGTCCTGAAGCACTTGGGAAATCTGCGAACGAACCTGAGCCAGCGGATAGTCGCACACATCATGACCATCGATCAGCAACATGCCTCGGCCCGTATTGACCATACGTGTAAACTGTTTCAGCAACGTGGACTTACCTGAACCTACCCGACCCACAATTCCAATCGACTCACCCGCAGCAATTTCAAGGTCGATATGATGGACCGCAGGAGTTTCAGTACCGGGATAAGCGTAAGTCAAACCCTTAAATTGAAAGTGTCCACGAATCATTGCAGGCGCTTTACCAGAGGGTTCGTCCTGAATACCCGGCACCGCATCAAATATCTCGTACAGCCGATCTGTGGCAACCGCAGCTCGTTGCACAATCGTCACAAACATCCCCGCCATGCGAATGGGTTGCAACAGCATGCTGAGACACATCAGAAAGAAAATCAGATCGCCAATACTCAAAACGCCTTCCAGAACCAAATGGCCGCCATAGACAATAATCAACAACTGAGCGAGTGACGCAAACCAGGGCATCCAAGCCGTCATCAAAGAGTTGATACGGGACTGCTCATAAAAGGCCTCGGCATATTGATCGTTGGTATTCCAGAACCGCTCTATTTCAACATCTTCTAATGCCTGAGCCTGAATCGTGCGTATACCGCCCAGATTCTCTTGAGTGTGCGAGGATAAATCCGACAGCCGATCCTGGACGTCACGCGAGGTGGTCGCCAATTGTTTGGCGACGTGTTTTGCATAAACAAAGATGATCGGTAGAAACGGCAATATGAGCAGCGTCAGGGTGACCGATTTTGCGAGCATAAAGCTGATGGCGAAGAGTGGTGCGTACACCATAATGACGAACATAAAGGAACCAAACGCAATCAAGCGATGTACCAGCGATATATCTTGAATAGCGCGGGTCATGATATCGCCGACGCCCATTCGGCCGAAAAACTCGCTGTCCTGCACCTGCACACTAGCAAATAGTTTTTGCCGAATATCGTATGAGATAGCAATACTGGCTCGCCGTACCGCGCGTCGAGCGTGAATCACGACGATCATTCGGCCTAGGACGCAACCAATAATCCCGGTGGCGATCTGTTCAATGGAGTATTCCGTCGGTTCATTTGCAATAGTGGCACCGATGACATCGATGCCTTTCCCGACTAAAAATAAGGCGCCAATTTCGAAGAATCGCGCAATAAAAAACGTCGTGAAACCGCCCGCTATCTGTCGCAGATAGGGTTTAAGAAATGGAATGAGGCGCTTTAAAGACTTCAAACAGAAAACGGTGGTTCATGGACTTGGGCGCGCATTGTTGCACAATTATTTCATAAAGGCTTCTTGCACACTTGCTCCATAAATGCGCTTCGGGCCTGCAAAAGTCATAGGGCATCACTAGTGCTCATGTATAATGCGCAGCTTATTCCGAACGAAGTACCCATCAAAGCGATATGTCCCATCACTCTGCCCAGCGTCTTTTTTCCCCTCTTGTCCTGACACTGGCGTTTACCAGTGGTTTTATTATCATGTCGGTTGAACTACTCGGCGGACGAATTCTCGCACCTTACTTTGGCAGCTCGATTTACGTCTGGGGCAGCATCATTACAATTTTTATGCTGTCGCTTGCCATTGGTTATCTGACGGGTGGTCGCCTCTCCATGAACCAGCCCAGCCTCAAGCGCTACGGGTTTTTTTACATCGGCGCTGCGTTGGCACTGTTGCCGACCATCTTTTTTGGCGAAAACATGATGGATGCCGTATTTCTACGTTTAGAAGACCCCCGTTACGGCTCGCTGGTCGCCAGCATGTTCCTATTTTTTATCCCCACGGTAATTCTTGGCATGATCGCGCCTTACTCGGTACGTTTGTTGGTCGAGAGTGCCCATGAGAGCGGTCGCATCGCTGGCGGACTATATTTTGTCTCGACCCTCGGCAGTGCCCTAGGTACCCTCGCGACCTCGTTCTACCTGGTCCTCTGGTTTGAAGTCAATCAAATTCTGTTTACCATGGTCGGTGTACTTCTCTTCGCCGGGCTGGTGGCCATTTTTGGCAGTCGCTACCTCACGCCATCTCAAAAAGATTAATCGAGGGGCTCATCAAGGGGCTTTTCAAAAGGACTTATCAGATGACTAGGAGTGTAAAATTGCGGGACCGAATGCTCTGCTGGACGTTGTTGGGTGCCTTCCCACGCCTTGCTTTTATAAGTCTAGCTTTTATAAGTCTTGGTTTCACAAGCTCGGCCCAGGCTGAGGATATCCACAAAGAAAAATCGATCTATCGCAATATCCTTGTCAAAGAAGTCTATGGCCGACGTTGTCTGGTTTTTACCGTAAAACGCGGTGACCGCAATCAGACGTGCATGGACTTAAACGACCCCAAAAAACTCGTCTTCCCCTACGTTCGCATGACACTTGCCGGACTATTACTCAGCCCCGAGCCAAAGAGAATATTAATCATTGGCCTGGGCGGCGGCTCCATTCCGGTGGCACTCAACGAAATGTATCCCGATGCCTTTATTGATGTTGTCGAGATTGATGAGGCCGTGATTAAAGTAGCGAAACGCTTTTTTAACTTTTCTGAAAACGAGCATTTGAAGGTGCACCCGGCAGACGCCCGCGTTTACACCAAGCGCGCGGGTCTGCAAGGAAAGCGCTACGATATGATCATTCTTGATGCATTCACCGGGGACTATATTCCCGAGCATCTGATGACAAAAGAATATTTGGAAGAAACCAAAGCACTATTAACGGGACCAGGCATTCTCATCGCCAATACCTTCTCAACCAGTGACCTTTACCACCATGAATCCGTTACCTATAGCGAGGTATTCGGCTCATTTTTCAACTTTAAAATGCCGAATACCGGTAATCGAGTGATCATTTCCAGTAACGAAGCTTTACCCAGTGATTTTGTCCTGCGCAGTCGAGCGAAAAAATTAAGCGCCAGACTTCAGAACTATGGTGTGGACATTGAGGTCTTTCCGCAGTTCATGCGCCGGGATATTGACTGGGACACCGAGAAACGCAGTTTGACCGACCAGTATAGCCCTGCCAATTTGCTCCGTTCTGACTCATAATAGTTGCTTTAGATAGCCTGAAGTAATTTTAGATGCGCGCCAAAATCAACCGTACCCTGGATATTATTGACGCGATGTTTGAACCTGGCAGCACGCCCAGAAGCTCAGCATTGCGTTTGGAGCTCAAGCAAAACATCGAGCAAGTTCAGGATGCCTACATCGAGATTATCCAGCAGGCACTTCGACTGTTAATGATGGATCGAATGGATGAGTGCCATAGCCTACTCCATGATCAACGCGAATCACTGGTTTCAACCTTTGAGCGAATAGGCACGGTTATCGAAGCTTTTTCCGACAGTGACGAAGCGCTAATCAAAACCGTTGTTGAGTTTTTGTTTACCCGGGCACGACTCATCGACGAATTGAAAATGTTCCCCGCCTTTGGGCTTGAACTACTAGAACGACTCAGCTTAGACGAGAGCATCGATGCGACCGTCGACTATATGGAGGTCGTGATGACCAGTAAAAAAAATCTATATAGCCGGGTCATAAACGCGCTGACAGAGGTCTCTTAATCGGTCCTTTGCTCAGTCAACCCATGTGTTCAACCCATGTGTTCAACCCTTGTACTCAACCCTTGTACTCAACCCTTGTGATCGGCCCAATAGCGATCTTTTAATAACCGCTTGTAAAGCTTACCTGTCGGATGCCTGGGCAATTCTTTCTCAAAGTCGATGCTACGAGGACATTTGATATGAGCCATGTGCTCTCGGCAATACTCGATCAATTCCGCGGCTAATTCAGGCCCAGCGTCGGCGAAATCCTTGGGCTGTACCACGGCCTTTACCTCTTCACCGAAGTCTTCATTAGGCACCCCAAATACCGCCACATCCATCACTCTGGGATGATTGACCAGCACATTCTCGGCTTCTTGAGGATAGATGTTCACCCCACCAGAAATAATCATAAAGCTCTTACGGTCGGTTAGATAAAGAAAACCGTCTTCATCCACGTAGCCAACATCCCCAAGGGTGCTCCAACCCTTCGCGTGTCTGGATTCATTGGTCTTTGCAGTATCGTTGTAGTATTCGAATTCTCCACCGCCTTCGAAATAGATCGTCCCGACTTCACCGGCAGCGACTTCCTCACCGGCATCACTGACGATATGCATTTTTGCTGTAAGCGCGAGGCCAACTGAACCTTTGTGCGCCAGCCACTGTTCCGAGTTAATAGCGACAAAACCATTCCCTTCGGTACCGGCATAGTATTCATGAATGATCTCTCCCCACCACTCAATCATTTGTTCCTTTATCTTGATGGGACATGGCGCAGCAGCGTGAATAGCGCATTCCAAACTCGATATATCATACTTGAGCCGATCCTTGTCATCTAACTTGAGCATTCGGACAAACATGGTCGGGACCCATTGGCTATGGGTTACCTGATACTTCTCGATAGTACTTAAAGCAGCCTCAGCCTCGAAATGTTCCATGATGACGCAGGTCATACCCCCGAGCATAAAGCCCATTGTGAAAGCCAGAGGCGCTGCGTGATAGAGCGGTGCCGGTGTTAGGTAAATAGTGTCTGCTGTGGCGCCGTACAGCATGGTGAACAGGTCGGGACCATCTTCAACGCCCAATTCCCCCTCTGGCAATGGTTTCAGGACGCCCTTGGGGCGTCCTGTGGTACCCGAGGAATACAGCATCGAGGCACCTGTGCTCTCATCGGCAATAGGTACCACAGGCTGGGCGGCGACGGCCTCTTCCCAGCTATCGAAACCTGCGATGACACCGTCTAGCATATAAGAGTGAATCACGTTGGGCATCTTGCCAAGCAAGTTGTCCACGACGCTTTGCCGATCTTTCGAGGTGATAAAGACCTTGGCCTGGCAATCCGTGACGATATATTCCACCTCGGCCTCCTGGAGCCGATAACTGATGGCCGTAAAATAGATACCAGAGCGCTGCGCAGCCAAGCAGATTTGGAGGAACAACGGGTGGTTCTCGAGCAAAATTGCTATGTGGTCGCCGCGTTTCAAACCCAGCGACCGAAACAGCTGGGCGCCTTGATTGGAACCGGCTTCAAGCTCGGCAAAACTGACGGTATAGCCGCTTGCAGCCATGATATAAGCGGTCTTAGTGTTGAATTGCTGGGCGAGTTTAGTGGGATGCATGGTAGCGTTTCCTTTAATTATTTTACTATGTGCGAACAATGCCAATGCCCTTCGCAAACATCAAGATACAGCGCAACTAATGGTTGAACGAATCATTCGCTATGTGTTCGAATAGCCGTACGCTGGTTAAGAAGTCACCAATGCAGGAAAAACTCAGAAACGCGCGTTACGAGGAATTAAGTCTCGAGTTGAAAGTTGCCCGTCGTGGCATCGTCGGTTTCCTCAGACTGAATCCTACCGCCGATTGCCTAGACTACAGCCAGACAGGACTGCAGTTCGGTAGTGACCAAGAGTTCAAGATCGATGAAAAGCTCGTTCTCGACCTGCGGGTCAGGGATATGGAACTTGACGAAATTAATGCCGTGGTGGTTGAGTGCGAACAATTGGACAGCGGACTCTATTGCACCCGGGTCAAGTTTTGCTTCCTGGATACGCACATGAAAAACCCGAGAATCATCCACGCATTGCTCCAGATCGAAGACCGCCTCCGCATCGAGAGAGAATACCCGAGTTAATCTGGCAAATACTCACTAGACGAACACCCATTAGACGAACACCCATTAGACGAACACCCATTAGACGAACATTGGCTGCCATTACACGAAGCGTTCGCTATAGGTCCTCAAGACATTCCCTCTAGATCCCTTCACGCTCAAAACGGACCCCCAGTGGGGTCAGGTTATGAAAATATTTCACGTTTATTTACAACAGCAACTTCTGCAGCGCATCAAATTAAGGGCAGCTCCTCCCAAGGCCCGCCCATCAATGCTTTTGGCTCACTTCTAGCACCTATATTTGCTCGTTAGATTCTAGACTTGACCCCAGATTCAATTAATCTTGCCGTTTCCATAGATATTTTGAATTATCTACATGTTGTGCCTAATGGGCTCGTGCGGCACTATATGTTGTCACCGCCGCGGTTACGTCGCTCTCTATAAGCTCGCAATCGCCAGGTAAAGAAACTGTAAAAATGCTGTTTTTGGACATCTTATCCACAGCCTGCTCACAGACTTATGCCTCACGAACCGCGGCTAAAACGCGTACCATTAGGCTCAACTATCGAGGCTGTTTGGCGCTTAAAGTTAATAATAACAAGACGGCTGCAACACACGGCTGCAACACACGGCTGCAACACAGGGACAAACATGGATTCTACGGCTTCTAAAACGAAACTGTCATCAATACCAAAGTCGGTAAATGACATTACATTCCAAGAAACATCGCTCGATATCTGGGACAGCAAGTACTGCCTCAAGACCAAGCAAGGCGAACCGGTTGACGCAGACATGGATGGCACCTTCCAACGCGTTGCCAAATCGCTTGCAGCAGTAGAAACCAAGGATAAGCGTAAGCCATGGGAGGAAAAATTTCTCTGGGCGCTACGTCACGGCGTAATCCCCGCGGGGAGAATCATTTCGAATGCGGGTGCAAGAGAACACAAACCAGCAACTTCGACGATTAACTGCACAGTCTCAGGCATCATCCTCGACTCCATGGAGGATATTCTGAATAAAAATGTAGAAGCTGGTCTGACACTGAAAGCAGGCTGCGGCATAGGCTATGAGTTTTCTACCCTGCGGCCTAAAGGCGCCTATGTGACGGGTGCCGGCGCCTACACATCAGGCCCTCTATCCTTTATGGATATCTATGACAAGACCTGCTTTACCGTTTCATCTGCCGGTGGGCGGCGAGGCGCACAAATGGCAACCTTTGATATTGGCCATCCGGATGTGACTGAGTTTATCCTTGCCAAGCGAGAAGATGGCCGCTTACGCCAGTTCAACTTGTCACTACTGATCACTGAAGAGTTTATGGAAGCCGTCAAGCACGATGAAGACTGGCCACTTAGCTTCCCGATGACACCAGAAGAAGTCGAAACGGACAATGTCGACCTGACTGATATCAGCCAGGTGCTGTGGCGCGAATTCCCCGTCAAAGACAAGTATGTCTCCAACGAAGCTGGCCTGGTCGCCTGTCGAATCACCAAGACCATTCGTGCCAAGCGCTTATGGGACATGATCATGACATCCACCTACGACTTTGCTGAGCCAGGATTTATCCTGATCGATAAGGTTAACCAGATGAACAACAATTGGTACTGCGAGAACATTCGCGCCACCAACCCTTGTGGCGAGCAACCATTACCACCCTATGGTAGCTGCTTACTCGGTTCCGTGAATCTGTGCCGTTTTGTCCAGGATCCGTTTACAGGAAAAGCTCGCTTCAATTGGGACGAGTTCCGTGAAGTCGTCGCGGTCTTCACCCGTATGCTGGATAACGTTGTTGAAATCAATGGCTTGCCGCTTCCGCAACAAAGAGAAGAGATCATGCGCAAGCGTCGCCACGGCATGGGCTATCTCGGTCTGGGCTCAACCATCACCATGATGGGCATGTCTTATGGCGATGAAGGCTCCGTTGCGTTTACAGAAGAAGTCACCAGGGAACTCGCCGTGGTTGGCTGGCAGACGGGCGTCGAGTTGGCTAAAGAAAAAGGTGCCGCGCCGATCATGGATGAAACGTTTGAAGTGACGGGCGCCATGCTGCGCCAGCGCCCAGAACTAAGCGAAGATGGCTATAAACTGGGAGACAAGATAAAGGGCAAAGTACTGCATTCCAAGTACAGCCGCTATATGCAAAAAATTGCTAGCGTGGCACCAGAGTTAATGGCCGAAATGGCCGAAATCGGCTGTCGATTTACACATCACAGTTCCATTGCACCTACCGGCACGATTTCCCTGTCACTGGCTAATAATGCCAGTAATGGCATCGAGCCCAGCTTTGCACACCACTATTCTCGTAATGTGATTCGTGAAGGAAAGAAATCGAAAGAGAAGGTTGATGTCTTCTCATTCGAGCTGCTGGCTTACCGGTCTATGGTCAACCCGGATGCAGCACCTTATGCGGAAGATGAAGCATGCAAGTTGCCTACATATTTCAAGACGGCTGATGACATCAGTCCAATTAACCATGTGGACATCCAAGCCGCGTCACAAAAATGGATTGATTCGTCAATTTCAAAAACGGCCAACGTGCCAACGGACTACCCCTTCGAGGAGTTCAAGGACATTTATCTTTACGCCTACGAACAAGGCCTGAAAGGTTGCACCACTTTCCGCTTCAATCCAGAAGCCTTTCAGGGTGTTCTGGTAAAGGACTCTGATCTGGAAAAGACCATCTACCAGTTCACTCTTGAGGATGGCACCAAGGTAGATGTTAAGGGCAATGAAGAAATTGAGTACGACGGTGAATTACACTCGGCTGCCAATCTATTTGACGCCTTAAAAGAAGGTTATTACGGAAAATTCTAGTCGATCCCTTATGGAGTCGCGAGGACAATATTATGACAGTTAAAATCAATCAGAAAATCGTGGGTTACAACCTCAAGAAAAATGAAGAGGTTCAAGAAACCGTGGATCCTCGCCAGGTCATGCACGAGGAAATCGAGCGACCAGAAGAGCTCAAAGGCTATACCTACAAAATCAAAACACCCCTCAGCGATCACGCTCTGTATATCACCGTGAACAACATCGTACTGAACACAGGGACAGAGTATGAGCAGGAGTACCCATTTGAGGTTTTTATTAACTCAAAGAATATGGAACACTTTCAGTGGGTGCTTGCTTTAACACGCGTCATCAGCGCCGTGTTCCGTAAGGGTGGCGATGCAACGTTTATGGTGGACGAGTTAAAGCAGGTCTTCGACCCTCAGGGTGGCTACTTCAAACGTGGCGGAAGATTTATGCCATCTCTCGTCGCCGAGATCGGAGAAGTACTGGAAACCCACATGATTAAATGTGGGCTTATCAAAACTGAAGAGCTGAGCGAAGCACATCAGGCTATGATAGCTGAAAAGCGAGCGGCACTGGCAATGCCTGCTGCAAATGCTGAGGACCCTGCTGAAGTCGCGGGATATCCGCCAGGCGCCCAGCTTTGCAAAAAGTGTAACACCCAGGCTGCGGTATCAATGGATGGCTGCCTGACTTGTCTTTCGTGCGGCGATTCCAAATGCGGTTAGGCTAATAACGAGATGCATACCTATCTAAACCAACTTCGGCAGATACTTGAACAAGGTGTGAAGCGTTCTGACAGAACAGGCATTGGGACAATTTCCTGCTTCGGTCTAAACGCTCGTTACGACCTGGCAGAAGGCTTTCCTGCTGTCACTACTAAGAAACTTGTATGGAAGTCGATGGTATCCGAACTGATCTGGTTTGTTTCTGGCTCAGGTAACATTCGTGACCTAAAAGAAATTTATGCACACAACAAAATCTGGGATCTGAATTATGAGGATTACCTAAAGCGACAAGGCCTTGATGCCAACGATGGGGATATGGGGCGGGTCTACGGCCAACAATGGCGTCACTGGCGTACAGTAGATGGCAAACAGATTGACCAGCTGCAGGACGCGATTGGTTTGATCCGCAACAACCCAGATTCTCGGCGTATCATTGTCAATGCTTGGAATCCCGGCGAAGCGGATGCCAGCGACGTCGCGCTACCGCCCTGCCACAGCTTTTTCCAATTTTATGTTGCCAACGGGAAATTGTCTTTGCACATGTACCAGCGATCAGCAGATATGTTTCTCGGTGTCCCGCTGAACATCGCTAGCTACGCCCTGCTACTTCACATGATTGCAAAGATTACTGATCTTGAGCCGGGCGAACTCGTTCACACCATGGGTGATGCACACATCTACCTTGATGCAGTTGCACAATGCAAAGAACAGCTCAGTCGGGAGCCGTTACCACTGCCGCAGCTAGAAATTGTTGACAGGCAGCAAACGGAAATCGACGACTTTGTGATGAGCGATTTTTCACTTAAGGACTATCAATGCCATCAGGCCATCAAAGCGAAGATGGCCGTATGAGACCCGGAGTCAAATCATGATCTACCGTTTTCATGTATTCGAAAAAGCGAACCAGGATCGCGTTAGAACCGCCTATTCAGACTTTGCGCTTAACTCTGCCTTAAATGGTTTGCCAGAGCAGCTGAATTGGATTCTCAATGAAGCCGAGGTCCTCAACGAAATATTGGACCTGGACAAACAAGAGTCCTATCTCAAAGTGACGACTGAGTTAGCAAAGCAAACGGTCGTCGCAGCAATCACTAAAAAGCTCAGCCTAAATGGGCTCGGTGGCACACTTATTAGCTAAACCGCTATTATTGTAAGGACGACAACGTCGCATCGACACACACAATCAATAGCCGCTTTCAGCAAAAAGAGCCAATGGTCTTCTAGGCACATTCATCAAGAGAATGTCCTCTAGAGAATTTCATCTAAAATATGCCAGCTATTTAGCAATGCGGCATGACCATGCACTCGACTCAAATTGTCGATCAGCTGCCAGACGACCCCATCATCAAGGACTAAGTGCTTGCCTGATTTTGTGAGTCGAGTGTCCCGGTAATCCGTCACGAAGCCGTCTTGCTCAACACGACCACTCAATTCAGAACGTCCAGATCTGGCCTCAGGTGCCACGGTTTTGATCGTCGGTAGTTGCAAAAACTCCAAATGCTCATAGCGGAAAATAGCTCTAACATGGCTCGATCATAGGTCGATCACACCGATTCGCCTTCTCGAGAGAGCCAGGCCACCGCTTCTTTATAGGATCGAAATACCACCACATCGACGCCTGGCCATTCGCTCACTTTCGCCATTTCGCGAATCAATAAGTCCGTCAGATGCGAATCGACCAGCGCCGCGCTTTTATGTCCCTCTCGATCGCGATTGTGATTACCCGCGACAAACCGTGCTAGTTCCTGTACTTCTGCCAGAGACTCCGTAAGTCTGGATTCTCGTAAATCCCAGAGCAGCGGTCTTGCCGGGTCGTAGCCAGTCTCATTACGAATCTCCTGTTGCTTTTGCATAACATCATCCAGATTGATCGTACCGCGCAACCTGATGGCCAGATGTTTACCCTGCCCTACAACATCTTGGGTGGCTCGATGACTGCCCGTCAACCAGGCGCGAGCTTCTGTCTCACTCAAGAAAACTTTCAATTCACGTTCGTTAAACCTCGAAGTGATAATTCTCAGTAGCCCAGCATCCGCTTGTGAGCCAGCCAGCCAGGCAATTCGAGCCTGGTGACTAAGATTCCATTGCGCAGACTTCTTGGCAATGTCGAGCAGTTCCGTGGTCGTTGGAGAAAAACCTGCACAATCTACAAAATTCATAAGCCTGGCTGATTCAACCTCACCTAATTCATTCTCTGCCTGATCAATCTGATCAACGGCGAATGGAGGCAAAAAATTTACCACAACAAGCTCAGGATTCTGTTCGCGAGTGATTTGCCAGGTGCCCGTCATTCTAGTCGAGGGTAGAGAGGAAACGGTTTTGGCTACGGTCTTTCTTCACTTGAAGACCATTAAAAACTTGCCCATTCATCACAATATAGACACCGGCAGGAAGAGTTTGTACGGCGGCGAAAGCCATGCCGACATTAAACGTGGCATCCGACTGTGCGAACCGGCCAGGTGCAAGTGAGCCGGTCAGAACAATGGTCTTATTTTGAATATCAGCCAACGCATTTGCAGTGTTGGTCATGGTGTCTGTACCGTGCGTGATAACCACCCACTGATGTTCGGTCGCAAGGATAGTACTGCGAATCAAGGCTCGATCTTCATCATCGAGTTCGAGGCTATCTTTTCGCATTAGCGGTACAAGTTCATAGGGCAGATGCACGTGCGCTTGCTGCAGCAGTTCACCTACAACCGATTCGCCAACTTCATAATCGCTTTTAGCATCGAAGTACACCTTATCGATGGTGCCTCCGGTACTAATGACGAGCGCCTTGCTCTCTTGCGACATACCTTTCCACTGTCAAAACATCTTGAGGCATCATACCGATTCATTCTGCGGAATGGCACTTCAGGCGGCTTGCTCTGCTCCACTTGCTAGCTCACTCAACAAAGCCATCATTTCGTCTCGAGCGGGGCCACTTTGGAGACGTGTTGGCGCATTGCGTCTTCTACCGCGGAACATGTAACGCATGATCGTCAACCGAATGCGCCAGCTATTAAGGAATTCGCCCGGTTTCTCAAGTAAGTTAAAGGTCTTCATTACGCCTCGAAAAACGTGCAGTTCAGCTCTGGAGGCTGCCGCAATCGCATCGCCAAATGCGAGCGCCATATACTTTTTAAAGGTCGTTGCCTGCTCCAGCGCCTGCCCGTCGAGGAGTGCCGTCGCACGCTTGATGCCGCGCTTGTCCTCTGCAAGACTGGTTTTGAAGATGGGGCGTATCTCCTCTTCCGTATGCTGATCAAACAAAACTGCCCGTTCGCGTGGATCAGCAGTGCTGCTGAAAACATCCGCCAACAGGTGTGCGTGCAAGATGCCCGTACTACAGCCGCGACCATAGAGGGGATTTGTTCGTACCTGAGCATCTCCAACCGCAAAATAATTCAGCACCAGGGGTTCGCCATCTTCCACATAGTGACGCCAGACAGCATGAATATCCGCAAAGCCGAAAGAGGTAGTCGTCGCTTCTGCCTTATCGGCAGCCATCCAGTTATTGAGCCCCGGAATCGCACGACAGATTTCATCGTAAGTTTCCCCGGTCTTAATTGCCTCGCGTAGTTCTGTCTCACCATCAGGCACACAAATGATGATCGCAAACTGTCCATTGTCGCCTGGAAACACACCGTATTTCATATAGCCTAGATCACCAGCAGATCGGTCTTTCTCATGGCGAGAGGGTTCTTCTACGCCAGGCAATAATTGGTAGTGCCTTGTGTAATAAACAATTTCGGCATCATCGTCTTCTTCACGAACGGTCAGACCAATGTCTTTTAACCAATGGCGAAATTGACTGGTACGCCCACCCGCGTCTATGACCACGTCCGTATTCACCAGCCGGCGCTCGCCGTCCTGAACAACCTCTATGCCGGTAATCGCAGGTTTGCCACCGATATCTGAAAACTCAGCACTCACAACATTCGCCTGATCATTAATCTTGATATTCGGCTGTCGCATCACATAACGCCGTAGAACCGTTTCAATCGTTGCGCGACGACACATGAGCAACCAGAGTTTGTCATCCTCGGGCTGGGGCTCGTATTGATCGCTCAATTCAGGAGGCACCATTTCAGCAAACGTGACTTTACGAGCACCGGCTTGCCAAAACTCTTCGACCAAATCTGGATAGTTATTCTGAAGAATGTTGCACATCAACCCGAGAAACGCATGAGGATGGCGGAATTGTGCCGCACCGCGACGCTTCCATTCGAAGAAGGCCTCGTTGGCCCCCCCTTCTGGTGGCGGTACATCACGCTCGTAGAGGGTGACTTGATTACCTTTTCGGGACAACGCGAGCGCCGTGCAAAGACCGCATATACCCGCACCGATGACTGCTATGTTTTCTACCAAGGCTATATTTCTCCTCTAACCAACGTCTTTCAAAAATCGTAAAATGCCACTGTTCACGGCTTCTGGTGCCTCTTGTTGGGTCCAGTGACCAGCACCAGGAATCAATTCATTAATTCGCAAATCCTTAACGTAGTTCGGCATGGTTTTCAGCGCCTCGGCCGCCATCACGATGACACCATCTTTATCTCCTGCCATAAACATGGCCGGCTGCTCAATGGTTGTCGGTGAATTTTCAGTCAGCGCCCAGCTCTCATTATGGTTGCGGTAATAATTCAGGGGGCCGCGAAAGCCGCTCTTTTTGAACTGAGCAACGTAATAGGCTAAGTCTTCGGGTAAACACCAGTCACCCAATTGACCTGGATCTGGCAGATCAGAAAGTAAATCTGCCTCGGCAGTCTTAGCTGTCATATTGCTAAGGTCAGCATCACCCGAAGCAAGATGGAGAAACTTTCTTAAGGCAACTTCTACATCGCGCTCAAGCTCGCTTTCAGCGACGCCTGGCGTCTGAAAATAGAGCTGATAGAAGAACATATCTTTGAATATAGCTTTTAGCGTATCAAGCGGTGGTGACTCGGGTCGCGGCGAAAACGGCACCGACAGCGCACCAACCGCGGTAAACAAGTCAGGGTGATTTTTTGCGCAGCTCCAGGCCGTGGGCGCACCCCAGTCGTGACCAATCACGATAGCGGTCTCATAACCGAGGGCTGGGACTAACCCTGCAATATCGTTGACCACCTCAATCTGGTTGTAGGCGCTAATATCCGCTGGCGCGTCACTGTCTCCATAGCCCCGCATATCCGGTGCAACACACTTAAATCCCGCCTTCGCTATTGGTTCAAACTGATGCCGCCAGGAGTACCAGGACTCTGGAAAACCATGTAGCAGCAGCACCAGTGGTCCCTCACCCTGCTCTGCAATTTTTAACTCGATGCCATTGGTGGCGATACGTCTTGACTGGATATTCATCAGATTATAGCTTCCGGTAAGACGGAACCCCGAGGCGTCTCGCTATAACCATCTACCGCGCTGTAAGCGACATGACCTGCAACCAGCACAGTTTCAACGCCTACGGCATCTCGAACATAGCGGCTACCTTCACCGGGGACGTCCTGCACGTAGTATTCATGTCCGCGGTCAATGGTGCTTGCATCAAAGATCGTGACATCCGCGATATAGCCAGGCTTCAGCAAGCCTCGCTCAGGAATGCCCCAGATATTCGCCGTATCATGAGTGATCTTTTTCACGGCAGATTCTATGCTCATCAATCCAGCTTCACGGACAAAATGCCCCAGTAGATAACCGGTATCACCGTAGGTCGAAAAAGACAGAATATGCGCACCGCCATCACTAGCACCAATATGGACGTTAGGATTGCCGAGCAGTGCACCGACCTTGCTGTCATCATTGTGGCCCATATTTCCAGCGAGAAAGTGCGCGTCGAGATCTTCCTCTAACGACAGATCGATCATGGCATCCAGTGCGGTGCAGTTTCGACTAGCCGCGATCTCTGCCAGGGATTTACCCACCAATTCTTGATTTGCTGCACTGTTAACCTGGCGTAGTACCAGTCTGTCCCACAACGGGCCCATTACCGCCGCTGCTGTCGTGAGTTGCTGACGCTTTTCCTGATCCTGGAATGCTGCAACAATTTCATCATGGGAGCCAAACCGCATAATGCCATACCAGCTGGGTAAACGAATAAAGAGGAGGCTAGGTACCGCAAAGCTGAAACTGATATCGATCGGACGAGTTTGAACTTGAGGCCAGACCTGCGCCCCTCGTGCAAACTGTTCATCTACCCGCTGCATTATTTTCTCAACAGCAGCGATCTCGGTATTATTGACGAACAGCGGCGAGAAAGTGGTCTTGATTTTGTGCCTTAAAGAAATTTCCGCAAGCTGATCAATGCGTGCAATCGTCAGATCGACATCATAAAATTCGTTGACGATCTGTAATATCCTGCCGTACTCACCTAAAACTTCTGCCAAACCGTCGACTTCAGCCGCCGCTGCATAACGACTCGGTACAGGTTGCAGTTTTTCATCCATGTCGACAAAGCTGGTAGACAAGCCGATTGCTCCAGCTTCCAGACATTCTCGAAGCAACGCTTTCATATCATCCAATTCTTGATCTGTTGCTGTACGCTCCATCGCCGCATCACCCATCACCCACAGTCGCAACACCGAGTGCCCAACGAGTTGCGCAACATTAATCGCAAGACCTTGCTTAATTCGAGCCACAAATTCAGGGAACGTTTGCCAGGTCCATTCGATACCTTCTTCGAAAGCGCGAATTGGCATTTCCTCTATTTGGTTAAACATACCCACCAATTTGGGTCTGTGCTCAGCTTTCAGGGGCGCAAGCGAGAGTGAACAATTACCCGGTACAATCGTTGTGATGCCGTGCTCCATGGCAGGTTTGGCGCAACCGTCCCAGAGCAGTTGGGCATCAAAATGCGTATGCGGATCAATGAACCCTGGGGCGACGGTCTTGCCAGCGGCTTCTATCGTAGTCGTCGCCGCTTCTTGCACATTGCCAGTTTTAACAATGCGCCCATCTTTGATAGCGACATCACCCAGATAGCCTGGCATTCCTGAGCCATCAACAATCCGACCATTTTTGATCAATACGTCAAGCATTGCTCCACTCCTTCAAAATCGATTGTAGGAAACGGTCAAGGCATCCCTGACCCGCTCCCAGCTAATACCTTTTAATTCTTCCACTGACGATGCACCCGCGCTGTTCAGTAGCGCATCAACAGCCATCGCATCTAGCGTTACCTCAGTGAGTCCACCATTATCAAACTCTATGCACACAATCATCTCGGCAATTCCCTCATGGGCAGCGGTGACTTCTGCATGTTTGATTTTTGCGCTCACTGGACCGCTAGAGGTGGTTCTAGAAAAATCACATCACTGGGTAAAACATCACTCAATTGCTGATGGCTGTCTTTACCGGCCACCCTGCGCATGAAGACGTGCAGGTTCCAACTTTGTAATTGTGACACCGCCTCTTCGTTAGAAATATCTGACAGCTCTCTTGCCGCAATCGAAACCCAGTCATCGCCCTCTAAAGGAAATATAGACTGACGCTGCACTGATAGTTGTTCTGCTGAACTCATGACTGACCCTCAAAAGTGCTGTCGTTATTTCTGCAGCTAGTACTGCATGGCTCCCGCTTCACGAGAATAAGAACTACGCAAAGACTTCTCCGATACGGAAATCTTATTCATCCGAATGGTTCGAAGGGTTTCTTGATAGGTTCGCAGGTGGGATTGCAGTCTTTGCCTTGATGCAGGTGTTGCAACACCCGCCAGCGATATCGTGATGGCGTACTTCACCTGAGCTTCGGCCTCGCGGGTTGAAATCTCCCCTTTTGCCCAACGCTGGAATGCAGATGAAAACATCTGGCGTAAGTGAATGGCCAGTTCCAATGGTTCAGTAAACGTCAGCAGAAAACCGTCGGCGACCGCATTCTCAATGAGTTGTTTCCAATGCATTAATCGGGTGCGATCCACATCCGGTACTGGCGCGTTAGTAGGCAGCATCACATTGCGATAAAACTGCGGATCAAGGTCGATCAATTCACGCGCAATGGTCACTGTCTTACCGAACATGGTGAGACTGTCGGCGCGTTCCGCCAACAAGGTCTGTTTGAATCGCGACAGGTCCGCGTCCATGACGGCTGTCAGAATGGCTTGCTTTGAGCCGAACAGGTTATAGGGTGTGGCAATGCTCACCCCAGCTTCTTCAGCAAGCGCTCTCATCCTAAAGCCAGAGTCTCCGGATTGAATCAAGGATCTTGCAGCTGCGGTAATCCGATCCCTACGACGGTTCTTTCCTTCTTCTCGTACACCCATATTTCCCCCGGTAAATGGTCATAATGAATTCCACCTCAGGCGCGTGCCCGATGGAAAATTGCTTCGATCTCATTGATATTGCGACGTGAAAGCTGTTCTAGATCATTGGCTTCTGGATTAAACAACCATAAGTCAAAGCTATGTATATTGGCCGACACAATCATGCCCGCAAACAACATCGCCTCTAGTTCAGATATTTCATAATCATGTTGCAGGTACTCAGCCATCAGGCTGACTTGTGACTTTTCAAAGTCAATCCAGGCGGGTAGTAATTCAACCTGGGTTCTCAGAAACAAGGAGTGGTCGACTACTTCCTGCCCCTTCTTCGCCATCGTCGTGGCAAATTCTTCTTGGATAATTTTGACAAAATCAAAAAACGTCACCTTGCCTTTAGCCGCCGCAATACGCTTCGTCAGCGCCTCGATCGCGGGCTCACTGATGCCAGAGAACAACTCAGCCTTTGACGTAAAGTGGGTAAAAAGTGTGGTGACATGAACAACAGCCGCGTCAGCAACCATCGCCATGGTGACATGCGCCGCGCCGTGAACACCCGCGAGATGCAAAGCTGAGGACACAATTCGCAAGCGAGTGGCAGCCTTTCGCTGGGTTCGTAGCGGATACTTTTCGCGTGGTGATTCCGGTTCGCCGCGCGTTTGGCGTGACTGGTTCATAGGGCTAAGGTCATCTGGCTAAGGTCATCGTTGCTGCTAGACTTAATACTAATAAAGTAGAATTATCTATTTTGATAGAAAATTCAAGCCGCGAATGACATATTAAATAAAAAAAGGCGGTAAAAGTTTGCAAGAGTCTGAGAAGTTCAGCGTTACTCCGGGTTATCGCACCTACGTACTCTCTCTGATGTTGGTGGTGTACGTCGTCAACTTCATCGATCGCCAAATATTTTCCATCCTGATCGAACCTATTCGCGCGGACATTCATCTCTCCGATACACAACTCGGACTGCTGGGTGGTATCGCATTCGCTATCTTTTATACCTTCGCCGGGATCCCCATCGCCCGCTGGGCAGACGTCGGTGTGCGCAAGAACATCGTCGCTATGGCGCTCGTGATCTGGTCCGCGATGACCATGTTTACCGGCACAGCTAAGGGCTTCAGCGGCTTGTTGCTAGCAAGAATTGGGGTTGGCATTGGCGAAGCTGGTTGCTCACCGCCCATTCATTCCCTAATCTCGGACTATTTTCCACCGGAAAAGCGCGCCACAGCCCTTTCGATTTATTCGCTTGGCATCCCAATTGGTGGCGCTATTGGTACTTTGGCGGGTGGCTGGATCGGTGCAGAATATGGCTGGCGAACAGCTTTTTATCTTGTCGGCATCCCAGGCATCATATTGTCAGCCGTGGTGTTTTTCACAATGCGCGAGCCTCCCCGTGGTTTTTCTGACCTATTGCCCGAAAAGCTACCTGAGGAGATCCCGGAGCGGAACCCGCCCAAAGCAGATGAAAGCTTGCCGCTCGGAGACGTCATTAAGTTTATGTGGGGACTGCGCTCCTTTCGACACCTGTCGATCGCCGGAGCCTTACACGCCTTTGTGGGTTATGGGGTTGCGCTATTTTTGCCTTCCTTCTTTATCAGGGTCCATGGTTACTCGCTAAAGGAAACCGCGACCTATCTTTTCCTGATCGGCCTGACGGGCATGATTGGTACATTTCTAGGTGGCTACCTCGGTGATCGCTACGGTCAAAAGGACAAACGTTGGTATATGGGCATCCCTGGTATCGCAACGCTCCTCGCCGTGCCTTTTGCGATTCTGTTTTACATGACCGATGACCCTACCATGGCGCTGATTCTGGCCATACCTGGCTATATTTTGGGACCCATGTATTTGGGACCAACATTCGCGATGACCCAGAGTCTGGTCACACCCGCCATGCGCGCGCTAGCCTCCGCAATCCTGCTCTTTGTGCTGAATCTAATCGGCCTCGGCCTCGGCCCTGTCGCCGCCGGAGCGCTCAGTGACTACCTCAAACCAGAATATGGAGAGATGTCCATCCGATACTCATTGTTCATACTGGCTGTCGGTGGTAATTTTTGGTCCGCGATCCACTATTATCTGGCGTCTCGAACCATAAGAGAGGACCTTAATGCTCGCAATGCCCTGATGCCTGTCGGCACCAGCTAGCAATACAGATTCACTTTTTCTTCACATTCTCTTCATTTTAAGTCTGATTGAGACTATAGTGCGCACCAATCTGGCGAGTTTTTATGAGAACCAAGTGAAACAAAGAACCATCCAACAACCCATCTCCACCGTGGGCATCGGCGTTCACACAGCAGACAAAGTACAATTGACGTTCAGACCTGCGCCCGCCGACACTGGTATTGTCTTCGTTCGTACCGATATCCAGGGTCTACCCGCTATCCTCGCCAACGCCAACAATGTCTCCAACACCACCTTATCCACTAGCCTTAGTCAGAATGGCGTCACCGTTTCCTGTGTAGAACACCTGATGGCGGCCTTATGGTCCATTGGCATTGATAACCTTTTTGTGGAAGTCGATAGCGAAGAAATCCCGATCATGGATGGCAGTGCGGCACCCTTCATCTACTTGATTCGCAACGCCGGGATTCAAGAATTGAACACTGCTAAGCAATTGATCCGCATTCTCTCACCCGTTGAAATCTCAGATGGTGATGCGACCGCCAGACTACTGCCATTTAGCGGATTCAAAGCCGGTTACACCTTTGTCTATGATCACCATGTTTACAATCGTTACCCCAAACATACCTGCCTCGACTTTTCGGAAACTTCATTTATTGACGATGTTAGTCGAGCACGCACATTCGGCTTAACGAGAGATTTGGACCAGGCTCAGGCCATGAACAAATGTTTAGGGTCGAGTTTAGAGAATGCCATCGGGATTGATGATTACACGATTTTGAATCAAGACGGCTTACGCTACGAAGATGAATTCGTTAAGCACAAATTGCTAGACGCCATCGGTGACTTGTACTTAACAGGTCACACTATTATTGGCGAATTTGACGGCTATAAATCCGGTCACACCAGCAACAACCTGTTAGCGCGAGCGCTCCTAGCGCAAACCGATGCATGGGAATTGGTCAGCTTTGATGCAGAAGTCTCTCCCGTTAGCGCCGAACCTGCATTACAGCCTATCGCGGCATAACCGGAACAGGGTTTTTACGCTTTGCCTTTCGCTGCTGCTTCTCTCGCCTGTCGGACCTTCGCATTATCTTGATTAAACAGTAACTCACGGCGCGCTTTTTCTTCTGCTTCGGTCAATTCTTGTTTGCCTAACTCGCTACCGATTTTACGACCGATCTGAACTTTGGGCCGTTCAGCAACAAGGTTCACCCAGCGCTTTAAATTAGGATAGGTCTGCCACATCTCTTCGTCGATCAGGCGGCCAATTAAAAATGCCCATGGCCAAGTGATCATATCGGCAATGGAGTATTCCTTACCGGCGAGATATTCATTAGCGGAAAGCTGCGCATCCATTACACCTGAGAGACGATCGACTTCACCCACAAATCGCTTAGTACCGTATTCTAACTGCTTCGGATCATCAGCGATATTCTTGCCATAGTTCTTGAAATGATTGGCATTACCCATCATTGGGCCGAGATTGGCCATCTGCCAGTGAACCCATTGCAAGACCTCAAAACGGCCTCTTGGATCTGTTGGCAAGAACATCCCAGTCTTGTCCGCCAAATACTCGAGGATTGCACCAGACTCAAAAATCGCCAGCGATTCACCACCACCAATAGGTTCACGGTCGACAATCGCCGGCATTCTGTTGTTGGGACTGATGCGCAAAAACTCTGCGCTGAATTGATCCCCACCACCGATATCAACCGGTATCAGGTTATATGGCAGGCCACACTCTTCGAGCATGATAGAAATTTTCCAACCGTTGGGCGTCGGCCAATAAAAAAGATCAATCATTGAATCACTTCCTTTTTGATCCGGACTGTATAAGCAGAGCTATATATGTACAGCCACCACCAACCTTATAGTGTTGCAGATAAGTCAACCAACTCTGCTTCCAATGCTTCCCAACGTGACATCAAGACTTCAACTTTTGCTTCTCCTGTCTTGAGGTTGTCCAAGACAAGCTGCTGCTTGCTTGAAGGCTGATCGAAAAAACCAGGCGCTGCCATGGTGGCTTGCAAGTTCACAATACTGGCTTCAGCGACTTCCACCTGATCTGGCAGCTTACTCAACTCCCGTTCAACCTTTTGTCGTTCGGCTTTACGCTTTTTGTTCCCTTCAAAATCATTGCCACTTACTGGTGCAGGAGTAGGTTTTTCACCGCCTGCCGAATAGAATCCACCGGAGTCTCGAAACCAATCGCTGTAACCCCCAACCGATTCCTGAATAAGACCATTGCCTTCAAAGACCAACAAGCTGGTAATTACGTTATCCAAGAAATTACGATCATGGGACACCACCAGTACAGTCCCCTCAAATTCGGATAAACGCTCTTCCAATAACTCCAGCGTCTCTACATCTAAATCGTTGGTTGGTTCATCCAGCAACAGGAAGTTGGCAGGCTCAGCGAACAGTCGAGCTAACAGCAGACGGTTTTGCTCGCCGCCCGACAGCGTTCTAATCGGCGCTCTGGCCTGGTCACCATTGAACATAAAGTTACCCAGATAGCTGACAACATGCAGGGACTTCCCGCCGATCTCAATAAATTCACGACCGTGGGAGATGTAGTCAGACACGGATTGATCCGGATTTAACTGCTCTCGGGACTGATCAAAATAGGCAACATCAAGCCGAGTGCCTAATTTTACCTCGCCGCTATCGGGTGCCTCTTCACCCAACAGCATACGTATCAATGTCGACTTCCCTGCGCCATTCGGACCAATCAAGCCAATACGTTCACCTCGCTGAATGATCAGGTCAAAATCCTTCACGACTGATATGCCGTCATAGGCTTTGTTGACACCCGTGGCTTCTACCACTAATTTCCCGGACTTTGAGGCGGTGCCAATTTCAAGTTGGAGGTTTCTCTCATTGCGACGCTGCGATCTTTCCTGGCGCAGATCCTCTAGGGCTCGTACTCGTCCTTCGTTGCGTGTCCGCCTTGCTTTTATCCCTTGACGAATCCAAACCTCTTCTTGCGCTAGTTTTTGATCAAATAGCTTATTTTGTTCCGCCTCGACTTCCCGCTCATGATCGCGCCTCTGTAAAAAGGTTTGATAATCACAATCCCATCGTGTGACGTTGCCGCGATCAATCCCAACGACAGAAGTAGCAACAGCTTGCATCAATTCACGGTCGTGACTGACAAAAATCAACGTGCCAGCAAAGTCTTTCATCACCGACTCTAGCCATTGGATGGTTGGAATATCCAAATGGTTCGTCGGCTCATCCAGAAACCAAACATCGGGTGCCAGGACCAGGGACCGCGCAATAGCGACCCGCTTCAACCAGCCTCCCGAAAGATTCTGAACATTCTGCAGAGGGTCCATTCCCAATCGGTCGAGAACCGCGTCTATGCGATGCTTTAGCGACCAACCGTCTACAGCTTCAATGGCATGCTGCAATCGATCTAATTCCTTAAGAGACACATGCGTGCGAACGGATGCCTCATCGTAATCAGCGAGGAGTTGCCCTACTTCCGCAAAAGCGCCAGCCACTGAGGCGAAGATGGTCTGATCTTGCCGGCTCGGTAAGCTCTGCTCCAAAGCGGCAAATCGCAATCCGCCTTGACGCCAAACATTACCGCCATCGGGTAATACATTACCGAGCATCACATTCATCAGTGTCGATTTACCACTGCCGTTGCGGCCGCTGAGACATATTCGATCACCCGCTTGAACCGCAAGATCTGTACCGTCCAGGATAATGTCGGTACCGTACGTCAGGCTGACGTCACTAAGAGTTAAGACTGACAAGTTATTGATTAACCTTCTGGCTGATTAAATGAAGCCAATTGCTCGGCACTCGCTTCTGACTGGTATTTCGCTTTCCATTCTGGGTAAGGTATACCGTAGATCACTGTCCGTGCCTCTTCATAATCCATTTCGATTCCTTTATCCTCTGCCGCCGCCCGATACCATTTACTCAAGCAGTTACGGCAAAATCCAGCGAGGTTCATCAGGTCAATATTCTGAACCTGCTTGTTTTCGTCTAGATGAGCGACGAGTCTTCGGAACGCAGCGGCCTGCAATTCTATTTCGGTCTGTTGGTTCAAGATGCTACTCCATTGGTATAGTGACCAGGGGCGGTGATTTTAACGCATCGCAGGCCTGCTTGCCTTCAATCAATAACGGAAACGCCATGCAACAATTCAAGATCGGACAAAAATGGGTCAGCAATGCCGAGCCGGAGCTGGCAATGGGCCGTGTTATCCGAATAGAAGATCGACGCGTGTCGATCTTTTTTGATCTCGTTGCAGAAGATCGAACCTACGCCGTCAGTCATGCACCCTTATCACGAGTCAAATTTTCGCCGGGTGACGATGTCGCAACCCAGGATGGTATCACCTTACAAGTGACTTCGATCAATGATCGAGATGGAATTTTTGTTTATCACGGCACCTATGATGGAACGAGTACGTCCGTAATGGAAACAGAACTGGATCCCAATGTTCGATTCAGCAAACCCGAAGACCGGTTGTTTACCGCGCAGTTTGATAGCAATGCCAGTTTTCATCTACGTGTAATGTCTCGCGCCAATCTTGCCAAGCTCTCCACCTCGCCCATCCGGGGACTCGCTGGGCCAAGAATCGGTCTAATTCCACATCAGCTATATATCGCGAGTGAAGTTGCCAACCGGTTTGCGCCCCGGGTACTTTTGGCTGACGAGGTCGGTCTTGGTAAAACCATCGAGGCAGGCTTAATTCTACACCAGCAGCTACAAACAGGCCGTGCCGAGCGAGTTCTGATTATTGTCCCAGAGGCACTCACCTTTCAGTGGTTTGTCGAAATGATTCGGCATTTTAACCTGCAGTTTACGATTCTGGACGATGAACGCTGCATGGATATCGTCAGCGATATGAGCGAAAGCGCTACCAGAGACGCAGAAGACACTATGCTGGAGCCGACAGATCGCTATAACCCGTTTGAGGCACAGCAGCTTATGCTCTGCAGTCTCAATTTATTTACAGAAAATGAGACCAGGTTAGCCGAAGCACTCGAAGCCGATTGGGATCTCATTATTGTCGATGAAGCCCACCACTTGCGCTATGAACCAGCAAACCCCAGTCCCGAATACGCCGCAGTCGAAATGTTATCACGAATATCGAAGGGCTTATTGCTCCTCACCGCAACACCAGAACAACTAGGCAAAGCGGGTCATTTCGCTCGATTACGTTTATTGGATCCAGACCGCTTCAACGATTTTGCACAATATCAGGCTGAAGAAGTAGGCTTCGCCAGCGTTGCGCAGGCTGCAACCGCGCTGCTGGAAGGTGAAGAGGACAAAACCGCCGCCAGGCAAATCATCCGAGAACTGGTGGGTCAAGATGGTACTGATGATGAGCTCATTCGTGCTCTGTTAGATCGGCACGGCACTGGGCGCGTCCTATTTAGGAATGTCAGAAGTGGCATCAGCGGATTTGCCGATCGAATACCTTTACCCGCATCCCTGCCGTGCCCGGCATCTTTTGGAACAAGTTTGTATCCAGAGGAACTGGTTGAAGACTGGATTGATACGGACCCACGGATTGATTGGTTGATTTCTTTACTCGAAAGCCGTCCAGACGATAAATGTCTGCTGATTTGCCGAAGCCGCGCCACTGCGGTCACGCTCGAAAATAAGCTCAACAGCAAATCACCGACTCGAACCACGCTATTTCATGAAGGCTTAGATCTGATCGCCCGGGACCGCGCCGCGAACTATTTCGCTGACACCGACCGTGGCGCACAACTGATGCTATGTTCGGAAATTGGCAGCGAAGGTCGCAACTTTCAGTTTGCGAGCAATCTGGTTTTGTTTGATTTACCGCTGAGTCCTGACCTATTGGAACAACGCATCGGTCGACTGGACAGAATTGGTCAGCGCCGTGACGTGCAGATCCACATACCCTATCTACAAGGCACTCATTCAGAAACCCTGTTCCGTTTGTATCACGAGGGCATGAACCTGTTTAGCGCACCAAACCCCGTGGCACAAAACCTATTTTCGGCCGCAGACTTTCCTCCCACAGACATCGAAGCCGCGATCACGACTTTGACGGCAGCAAATGCAGTTGCTCTGGCTGAGGTTCAGGCTGGACGTGACCGTCTGCTTGAGTTGCATTCGTTTAACGAGGCGCGGTCGGACGAGATCATTGATCTCATCGACGCCGCTGACCGGGACAAAGCCATCGTTGACTACATGGAATTGTCATTTGACCATTTCGGGCTCGAATCAGACGAACTTGCCAGCCATGTCTGGCATTTAAAACCCACAGAGGGCATGCAGCGGCATGATTCAGTTAGCATCGAAACTGCGGGACACTATTACTATCCTGAGCTACCGGAAGAAGGCATACGCTTCACTTATCATCGCGACACCGCGTTGAACCGAGAAGATGTTCAATTTCTCACCTGGGAGAGCCCGTTGGTGGTTCAGGCGCTTGATGCGATTACGTCTGACTTTGCAGGCAACAGCACCATGATTGCAGTCAAACATCCCGCCCTCAAAAGCGGCACCCTACTGCTGGAAACCATATCCGTGGTGGATTGCCCGGCAGAGAAATCTTTGATGGTCGATAAGTACTTACCGCCGCGAATTATCAGACATGTTATTGCGCCAACGCTGGTGAATGTTGCAAGCAAACTGCCATACGAGCCGATGACTGACTATTTGATGAAGATTCCCAGCGACACGTTTAAACAGGTACTAGAAAGCCAGATTGATGGCATCAAGCATATGCTGGCGAAGGCACGAGAACTGGCAATCGAAGACTTGGGTATTATGAAGGCGGCCGCTACACAAAACATGGATCAACAACTTCAGCAGGAAATACAGCGGTTGACCTCGCTGCAGTCAGTGAACAGCAACATTCGCGACGACGAAATTATCTTTTTAGAAAATCTACATTGTCGTCTCGGAGAAGTGATTAACATCGCAGATGTTAGGTTGGACGCGATTCGAATCATCGTCGCGGCCTAGCGGCCACCTACAACCAACCCATCAAATCAAAACCGATCAGGCCGAGAATCGTCACGAGACAAAGAATGGACAACAACAGGCGGGTCATTTCACAAAAACGGCAATTCATGTGTGCAGTATAGTGACGTTTGGAGATTCTGCCTGCGCCCCTTTCTCTAGGCCTGCAACCTCTAATCTAGCAAACTCTCGACAAGCAACCCTTAAATAAGGACTTTCCAGACAGGTGTCTCGAGCTTATGTTTCGTCTGGCAAGCTATCTCCAGGTAAGGCCTCTCTAGCTTCCAGTACAACAATGTCGAAGTAGAAGGTCACCCCAGCAAGCGGGTGATTACCGTCAATGGTCACCACCTCATCAAACACTGCCGTAACGCGGACCACCTGGCCATCGGTCCCTGACCCCAACTGGAAAATCATGCCCACTTCAATTTCATCGGCATCGGTTTGAATCATATCTCTCGCCACTGTCCGAACCAGCGGCTTCTGGGGCAAACCGTAGGCATCCTCAGGATTAATCACGACCGAAAATTCATCGCCTGCAGCACGGCCCAATAGTGCCTGTTCTAAGCCAGGAATCATCGCGCCATCGCCTTCTACGAAAGACAGCGCTTCACCGGCAGCAGACGAATCCACCATCTCACCGTCTGCGTTACGAATGACGTAATCAAATTTATAAAAGGTCTTAGAGGACGAAGTTTTAGACGGCACGTTAGAGGACACCTTAGAGAACGTTTTAGGAGAAGACGCTTTATGAGTCGATATTGGACGGTCACAACATCATTAAGCACCTATTGTAACAGTTCATCGAGCAGTTGCTGCCACCTGCGCTGAACGGTTTTCGGTTTGACTTCTAGCGGCAACCCAATCGCTGGCTTTTGTCTATCACGGTCTTGCAGAGCAATGTCGCGAATCATGGCCGCTGCCTCGGCAACGTTTTGATAACGATAGGCTTCTGGAACAAACTCACGATACGCCAGACTATCCGGAACAATGGGGCAGCACCCCGCTGCCATGGCTTCAAGCACCGCGATGCCTTGAAACTCCTGTCGAGCTGTCGAAACAACAACATCACTATCCTTCAGCAACTGAAGATATTGGGCCCGATCATCGACAAAACCAAACAATCCCAGGGACGCACCGAGATAGCCTCTCGCCGCTTGAAGCTGAGCAGGAATTGTTCGAAAAGACTGACCGATCACATGGCACTTGAATTGAAAGCCTCCACCTTTAAGTCGTTTTACCAACGACACCAGTTCATCCAAGCCTTTGTCGTATTCCCAGCGATGATTCCAAACCAGAGTGAGATCTCTCGAACTCGTATCTGGTCGCGGTACAAGCAACGGGTCAAGAGGCACCTCATCAATCGGCACGCTAATCACATGACTTTTCTTTTGAAGTTGCTCCACAACGCCATTAGGTACGCCATCAGGCATTTTTTTCAGCAAAGCCGCCGCACCCTGCATAAAAGATTCACGATTAAATCTGGAATTGAAAACCAGTGCAGTTGCAGCAATCGCGCTATAAATACTCGTCACCTGACGCTCTATCTGATGCACTTCGTTAGGGTCGGGATAGGCAAATTGGTTTTCATGAAAGTACAACACTACTGGCACCCCAGACAAATGGGGCGCCATACCCAGCAAGGCCGCGAGATCTGTCATCGAAGTTGCAATGACCAGATCGAACTTGCTCTGCAGGCGCTCATCATGAGCCAGCGTCAAACTGTTACCGCGAAATCGCCAACTGAAATATCTCGCAGGGAGCGTGACCAGCACCACTGCTGCTGACAACAATGCGTCCAGATCGGCCCTCAGGCGTTGATGCCAATACTGGTGACTCATAGCGTCATAGGGTGATAACAGTAGAATTTTCATCCGCTTATAGTCTCATGATCAGGGTTAGCCCCAAAAGCAGAAGGTACGGTAGAATAGACAGTCTCAACTACGATAGAGAATAAACATGGGCGGAATGGTCATCATTGGCGCAGGCCAAGGCGCAGGGCAAGCAGCAGCGAGTTTTCGACAGGAAGGCTACGAAGGTGAGGTGATTGTTCTAGGAGAAGAGCCGTACCCACCCTATCAACGTCCTCCCTTATCGAAACACTACCTTTCAGGTGAACTGCCGCTCGAAAAAGTTTTTGTTCGAGCAGAAAAATTCTATACCGACAAAAACATCGATCTCAGATGCAATACTCGTGTTGCGCGCATAGACCCGGACGCACACACTGTGACCACCAAAGCCGGTGACATCATCGCTTATGACAAGCTCATGATCGCGACTGGCAGTCGGCCAAGGATCCTCAACATCGAGGGTAGTGACCTGACAGGCATCCACTATCTGCGGACCATCGCTGATGTCGATGGCATTCGAGCCGGCATGAAAGAGAAGATCAACATTGTCATCGTCGGTGGCGGCTACATAGGCCTCGAAGTGGCCTCTGTAGCCGTTACTGCGGGCAATACCGTATCAGTGTTAGAAATGGAGGAGCGAATTTTACAACGAGTGACAACGCCTGAAATGAGCGCCTATTACCATCAGCTGCACGAGAGTCGCGGCCTCAATATTCTCACCAATACCACGGTGAGTGGCTTCAAAGGCGAGAACGGCAAGGTCACCAGTGTTATGTGTGATGACAAAGAAATCCCTGCTGACCTCGTGATTGTCGGTATCGGTATTATCCCTAACATCGAACTCGCTCAGGATGCCGGACTAATTTGCGACAATGGTATTGGTGTGGACGAGCACTGCCAAACTTCCAACCCAGACATCTATGCGATTGGTGACTGCAGCAACCACCCCAACCCACTACTGAAAAGGCGTTTACGCCTGGAGTCTGTACCCAATGCAATGGAGCAAGCGCGGGTCGCTGCCAATTGCATGCTGGGTGGCGACAAGATCTATTCGGCCGTGCCCTGGTTTTGGTCTGATCAATATGAACTGAAGCTACAAATGGTGGGCTTTTCTGCCGACGGTGACACGCAAATTATGCGTGGCGATCAATCCATCAATCAGTTCGCCATTTTCTACCTAAAAGACAATAAAGTGGTCGCAGCGGATGCTGTCAATTCACCTAGAGAATTTATGGTTTGTAAACAGTTGTACGGCCAAGAGGTAGACCCCGCCGTACTGGCAGATCCTGACACCGATCTAAAAACATTGATCAAACGGTAAACGTAGGATGTCGATGGGACTTGAGATTCACGACGTCACCAAGTCATTCGGCGACAAGCTGGCTGTGGACCACCTATCGGTGAGCGTACCTCGCGGCAGTATCTACGGTTTCCTCGGGCCGAATGGTGCTGGTAAGACCACCACCATTCGGATGGTGATGAGTATTCTTTTTCCCGATAGTGGCTCCATACGTTTATTCGACTGCGAGGAGGCCATGACCTCGAAAGACCGACTTGGCTACTTGCCCGAGGAAAAAGGTCTATACAAGAAAATGCGAGCCAAGGAACTGATCGCCTATTTCGGTCGATTGAAAGGCATGTCCCGGGTAAACGCGAACGAGCAGGCCGTTAAAATGCTCGAGCAGTTTGGCCTTGGTCATGTGATTGATAGCCGCTGTGATTCACTCTCGAAAGGCATGGGTCAGAAGGTACAAATTATCGCCACGCTGCTGCATAAGCCAGATCTTGTGATCCTTGATGAGCCCTTCTCTGGGCTTGATCCGATTAATGTAGAAGTCGTCCGAGACATCATCTTGCAGCTTAAACGCAGCGGTAAGACCGTGATCTTCTCTACGCACATCATGGAACAGGCAGAACAAATATGCGATTACCTCCTCCTCATGAACAAGGGCAAGAAGGTACTTAACGGTAGCCTGGCCGACGTTAAGCAAGCCGCCAGCGATACCATCTCTCTGGAGTACGAAGGCGACGGTAGCACCTGCTTACAGAACTTACCGGGTGTTGTGCGGATCAATGATATGGGTAAAGCGGCAGAATTATCTCTCGCTCATGACGCCGACCCCCAACAGATTTTACAGCAACTCGTTAATCAGATCATAATTCGAAGATTCTCCGTCAATACACCATCCCTACACGAAATATTCGTCCGGGCCATCGGGGAGGCAGACTGATGTACCGCGCCTTGCTGGTCGCCCAGCGTGAATTTCTCGAGAATATCCGCACCAAAGGTTTCTGGCTCAGCATCTTGATGATGCCTATCATGTTGCTGCTGATTGGCATCGTACCTATCCTGGTATCCTCTACACGTGAGCCTCAAATATTTACTGTCATCGACAAGTCTGGCTGGCTGTTGCCTGCCGTGATGTTAGAACTCAATTTGAATGATGTGAGTCAATACCTTAAAGCACCGGTTCAAGATGACCGGCGTACGCCACTCGACAAGATCAAACCATCACTTGCATCTCTTGACGAACAAGGACTGACAACAGTTGCCCGCGCGGTGATCAATCCAGCCGCGCTTTTACCCGACACGCTGCCGTTAGAAATTCGTAATTTCTTTCGCACTCATCGACTCGAAATTTCCGACTGGTGGGTTGGATTAGCTACGGCTGACAAAGCCAAGCTTGACCCCAGAATTTCCCACAATTTTTTCCGTTTCGAAGACGTTGATGGCCGCGATGTTGGGGTGCTCAACCAAGCGGTTCAAGACAATGAGCTATTTGCCTATTTTGTTATTGGTGAAACGCCGCGGGACGATAGCGACGGGTTTCGCTTTGTGTCCAACAATCTGACCGATCGTGAACTCCTAAATTGGTTTAACCGGGGTGCGACAAAGGTTGTCCGGGCCGAACGCCTGAAGGCCGAGAATATTGAAAACGATATCGCCGAATGGATCAACACCCCACCCGATTTTGAATCCCGCCAAATAGGCGACGGTGGCGAAGAGGAACAGGTCGATTCGACCGATATTGTCAGACAGTGGGCACCTGTGGTGTTTGTCTATTTGCTATGGATTTCAGTATTGATCAATACCCAAATGCTGCTCACGAATACCATCGAGGAAAAGTCTAACAAACTCGTTGAGGTGCTCCTATCGTCTATATCACCGATCGTACTTATGGGCGGCAAGATCGTCGGAATTGCACTCACGGGTCTTACGATCATTGGCTCGTGGCTACTGATGGCACTCGCCTTTTTCTTCTTCTTACCGCAATTGCTTGGCATCGAACTGCCATTTGATATTACCAGCGTCGCCGTTGACCCCTGGTTTCTGGGTTCATTCTTCGTCTATTTCCTGTTGGGCTATCTCCTCTATGCCGCAATTCTCGTCGGGCTTGGATCTGTTTGTAACAACCTAAAAGAGGCACAGAACCTAATGTTACCGGTTCAATTGGTCCAGATGCTGCCAATTTTACTGATGGTGCCTATCGGCAGAGATCCCAACGGTACGCTCGCACAAGTACTCAGTTACATCCCACCGCTCACGCCGTTTGTCATGATGAATCGCGCGGCGGGTCCACCTTCTGGAATGGAGTACCTGACAACTACCCTGCTACTCGTTGTGTCGATTGTGGCTGCCCTGTGGTTTGCAGCCAAGATCTTCAGAATTGGTATTCTTTTAACCGGCAAGCCGCCAGGCTTTCTACAGATACTTCGGTGGCTCCGCACGCCAGTCACGGACAGGACTGTGATGGCTATTAATCCAGAAATACCCACTGTGACCCAAATAGAATCCTCTCACCATGAACGCTGAGTCTATTAGCGAGCAATTCATTAGCGAACAATCCATTCGCGATGCGTATGAGCGAATCCGCGCCGACATCGTCAAGACGCCGATCATCCAGTCCGCGACATTCTCTGAAATGTGCGGCTGTGAAGTGCTGTTTAAGCTCGAAAACCTGCAGATGACAGGCTCATTCAAGGAACGCGGTGCATTGAATAAATTGCTCAGCCTTGATGCAGCGGAGCGAAAACGCGGCGTCATCGCTGCAAGTGCAGGCAATCATGCCCAGGCGGTGGCCTACCACGCCAATCGACTTGGAATCTCTAGTAAAATCGTCATGCCAAAGTTCAGTCCCCTCGTGAAGGTCCGATCTACGGAGCACTGGGGTGCCGAGGTTATTTTGGAAGGAGAAACCTTTGACGATGCCTATCGCCATTCCCAAGAACTCGTTAAGACTGAAAATCGCGTCTATCTACACCCATTTGATGATCCCTTGGTCGCATCGGGCCAGGGCACACTAGGACTGGAAATATTGGAAGATCCCAAAGCAGAGGGCATTGATGCCATTCTAGTACCAGTTGGCGGTGGTGGGTTAATCAGCGGTATAGCAACTTTTGTGAAGTCTGTTAACCCGAAGATCAAGATTATTGGTGTAGAGGAAGCTAGCTGCACGGGTATGGCATCGGCCATGGCAGCAGGTAAGTCCATTCAGGTCCCGGCGCAATCGATTATTGCTGACGGCATCGCAGTGCGAAGAGTTTCCGATACTAACCTTTGTACGGTACTGCAGTCTGTCGACCAGATGGTGTCTGTGACAAGTGACGAGATTGCTAACGCCATTATGCTCATGCTCGAAATCGAGAAAACCGTCGTTGAAGGTTCCGCGGCGGTGACAATCGCGGCCCTGCTAAACAACAAAGTGCCTGAACTGGCGAACAAGAGAACCTTATCGATTATTTCTGGCGGCAATATTGATGTCAACGTGTTGGCTAAGATCATTAATAGCGGTCTTTTGTTCGATGGTCGAATCATCAAGCTCAATACCATTATTCCAGATCGGCCGGGTCAACTAGAAATTATTCTCGGATTGTTTAGGGAATCTGGTGCAAACGTACTGGAAATTGCCCACCACAGGTTCGCCAGCGAAGCCCCGGTGGGTCAAATAGGGGTATCCATCACAGTGGAAACCAAGAACAAGGCACACATCCTTGAGTTGAAGTCCTTATTAAAGGCAAGAGGCTACTTGGTCGGCAGCTAGAATGCCTGGCTCGGCTCGATCGCTTTTGAAGACAACGGTTTTAACCAAGGCACGTCTACCAAAGCACGTCTATTAAGGCGCGCCTATTAAGGTGCTCTGACGATAAAGCGGATTTTGTGAAACTGTAGAACATCGCCATCTTTAAGTTTGACCCGATCGGCCTTCTCGCCGTTCACATGCGTTCCGTTGGCAGAACCCAGATCTTGTAAGTAAAGATCGTCACCATCTGGTTGAATTTCAGCGTGCTTGCGGGACAGTGCAGGTTCAAGAATGGAAATATCACAATCGAGCGCACGACCGATCTCGGTCCGCTCCCTAACGGGAATATGCTGGCCTTTTTCAGGCCCACTATCTGCGACTAAAAACCATCCACCAGCCGCCTCAGATAAAGCATGCCCGGATAAAACGAGCGTTTTCGCGTGACTAGCTGAATCATCTTCAACGACTTCAAGCTCAACACCTTGAATCATGATGACGTCCCCTGCCCTGAGATTGGTCGGGCCTATCAACAAATCACCATTCAGCTGGGTACCTGTCTTTGTATCGACATCTGTGATCGTGACATTGTCACCATCGACCTTCAGGTCAACATGAAATCCACTAACACCCTTCTCATCGATAACGATGTCATTGATATCTCCTTTGCCAATTGTCTTGCCGGGTGCAACTAGTGCGACCGGTTCGGCGCGTCCATCCTTGAATTGGACTTTGAGCATCCACAACACCCTTCTTTTCTAATGAATTATCAAAGGTTTATCACTGAAACGTCGAGCAAGATTACAGGCCAACCAACAGTTTGTACAGCACCGACCGGTGGCCTGACTTACAAATAAATTGTTGTGAGCTATCGCGGAAATCAGTTACCTTGCCGCTATGGACAACCACAATCAAAACAGCCGATTAAAATCACTCTGGCTAGAGTGGCGAACCCTGATTATATTTCTGACCGTCATGGTTTTGTTTCGCTCTGCCATTGCAGATTGGAATCAAGTTCCCACGGGTTCGATGAAGCCGACCATTTTGGAAGGTGATCGCGTCGTCGTCAACAAGTTGGCTTACGATCTCAAGGTGCCTTTTACAACCTGGCATTTAGCGCAATGGGACGATCCCAGTCGGGGCGAGATTGTCACCTTCTACTCACCTGCTGATGAAAAGCTACTGATTAAAAGAGTGATCGGTATTCCTGGAGATGTCGTTAGGATGCGCAACAACCAGTTGTACATCAACGATGAACCTGCGACCTACAGTCGATTGGATGACGATATCGTCAATCAGCTCGATTACCACCAACGGCGTACTCATAGTTTTTTCAACGAGCAATACGACAATTTCGAACATCCCGTAATGATGGTGCCGTCACCGCCAAATGACTACAACAGTTTCGGCCCTATAGAAATGCCAGAGGATCAATACTTGATGTTGGGCGATAATCGAGACAATAGTCGGGACTCAAGACGTATTGGCTTGATTAGCCGCGACCGAATCACTGGCCGCGCTTTTACCGTGGCGTTTTCTGTCGACTACGAAGCCTATTATATGCCCCGCGCGGATCGGTTCTTTCATTCGCTGAACTGAACTGGACGCACAGGATTCCGATCTTGATCTCGTTAAATCGCGGCCGGTTGTGGCAATTCCTACTGCCCGCTTTTACACTTCGTAAACAAAACCCACAGCCTAAACTCGCAACAAATGTCACGAACTAGCCCGTGGTTAGGCCTATTTATCTCGCGACTCTGCTTCGACTTCTTTCTCGATGGCGGCAATCTTGCCTAGCAAACCACCTCGATTAGCCCGCTTTCGGATCAAAAATAGGACGAAAGAAAAGACCAGGCCCGCGGCTATCATCGCGCCGAGCAGCATCAGCGAGAATATCGCAAACACTTGAACCTCGGCTTTATCGACGTCATAAGCAGAAATGGCCATCCAGATAAACACCACCATAAACAACGTACCAGTGAATAGCAGACGAATATGCGGTTGAGTCAGAAATTTAAGCACGGTTCAATGTTTCAAATCAGTAAACCGTGAGGATACCTCTGATTCGATTCTATTTCTGCCATTTGCGCGCCTCATCAACAAGAACCTTCGTTCTTGACGCTTGGTCTGACTAGAACGGGATCTTACGTGAGCTTTTTGGTTGCGCTCCTAATTAGGCTCTTAATTGAGGAGCGCCTGATTTAAACTGCTCGCACTACATCCTACAACATACGGAACGCGACCATGCCTCTGAAACCCCTTGTTAAGTCTCTCCTTGAAGCTATGGCGGAAGCCAGCCGACCTTCTATTAGCGACTTACCTCCGGCACAAGGCCGCGAGATGTATCGTCTGATGCACCAGGATCTTTCCAGACCCGATTTACATGCCGTTTCGGATAGCACCGCCGGTGGCGTCCCCATCCGTATCTATCGCCCGGACGCCGGGGATGCCAAACCTTGCCTGGTGTTCTTTCACGGCGGCGGCTGGGTGATCGGCGACCTGGATACCCATGACGCGCCTTGTCGCCTACTCGCAAAGGCATCCAATTGCGTGGTCATCGCTGTGGATTATCGCCTTGCTCCAGAGCATCAATACCCATTACCCCTGGACGATTGCTATAGCGCATTTTGTTGGATTCACGAAAATGCCCAACGACTTGGCATTGATCCAGATAAATTAGCTGTAGGCGGCGATAGTGCTGGTGGCAATATGGCGGCAGTGGTGTGTCTCCGGGCACGGGATGAATCCGGGCCGCCTATTCAACATCAACTACTCGTTTATCCGGTAACGAATGCGGCAATGAATACTGAATCCTACCGGGACAATGGTGAGGGCTATATGCTGACCTCGGCCACCATGAGCTGGTTTTTTGATCACTATGTGACAGAGAATGATAGGCAAGATCCGTTCGTCTCGCCGCTGCTGTCTCCAGATCTCACTCAGCTCCCGCCAGCAACCGTATTCACAGCAGAATTCGATCCATTACGCGACGAAGGAGAGGCATACGCTAAGCGCTTGGAAGAGGCTGGTGTTAGGACCCTGATAAAGAGATTCGATGGCCAGATCCATGGCTTCTTTACAATGACTGACGTGATGCCAGAGGCGCTTGAAGCTATCACTCTGGCTGCTCAAGAACTCAACCGGGATTTCACTTGAGCATTACTACGGCATCTGCATGGCAAAAAGCCATAGGCTCTGGTGAATTGCACAACGAGACGCTGCACGATCTAAAATTCGATGAATCCATCAATGATGTGACTTTCACCGATTGTCGTTTCGGCCATGTGACATTTCAGTGTGACGAGATACGCGAATGTGTCTTTATCGATTGCCAGTTTCATACCTGCAGCTTTAGCAGCGTAAAGTTTCAAGACTGCTCATTCAAAAACTGCCAGTTCTACGATGGAGAAACCGAAACCGGCTGCGTCTTCAAATTTGCAACGGTGATCGCCAGCCAATTCGAACACTGCGATCTATCAATGGCCGATTTTTCTCGAGCAAATCTTTATCGCAGCAAGTTTTCTCACTGCCAGGCGCAGGGTGCAGATTTAAGCCAAATATCGATTGAGAGCAAAATCGGCGGAAAAATCAGTTTGTTCGAATTTAACCTAAGCAACTGTAATTTTGCCTACAGCGATTTCTCGGGCGCTCATCTAGAGGAATCCAACATCGCCGACTGCCGATTGATCCACTCCATTTTTAATGACGCAAACCTCGAAGGGGCGACGCTAAACGATAATGAGCTGCACGGTATTACTGCCGACCGCCTGGTGTTAAGGGGTGCAGACCTTAGAGGTTCTGGTCTTGATGGACTGGATATCAGGGAGATTGATATGACCGGTGTGACAATCGATGAGGCCCAGCAGCGGGTGCTGCTGGAAGCACTCGGGATTCATATCGTTTAGCAGGCTATATAGCCGCAGGCGCTTATGAAGCGCTATCAGCCTCAGTCGCTTTAGGCGCCTCACCAGCGACCACTTCAATGAGCTGAATATCAAAAACCAACACAGCAAAAGGTGGAATGCCTCCAGCACCGCCGGTTCCACCGGGACCATATCCCAGTTCTGGTGGAATGAAGAATCGCGCTTTACCGCCTGGCTTCATGAGTTGCAAACCTTCTGTCCAACCTTCAATGACATTACTCAGCGGAAAGGTGGCCGGCTCGCCGCGCTGGTAAGAACTGTCAAATACCTTGTTATTCAACAAACGGCCCTCGTATTGAACCACAACCTCACTCTCGGCCACGGGTGAATCGCCTTCACCCTCCTCGATAATCTGGTACTGAAGGCCTGAAGCTGTTTCTTGAATGCCATCCTGACTGCGATTCGCCAACATAAAGGCCTTGGCAGTCTCAGCCATTACGCCGATCTGACGAGACTGAATCTCTTGAATCACCTGGGCCTGCATTTCCTGACTCATGTTGGGTTCCTTGCGAGCCAGCGAGTCCGCCAAACCTTGTCTAACAACATCTAAACTGACATTTTCATTTCCGCCTTCCAAAAGCGCATTGCCAAACCGATAACCAAAAAAGTAAGCGATGTCATCATCAGTCACTGGTATGGGAGCAACAGGTGCTGCCTCTTCGGCCAAAGCTAATGTAGAAAACACAGTAAGTAATGCCGCTAAAATATTGTTTCTAAAAGATATATACATCAAAATAAGGTATCCCGTTACCGACTCAAAAACGTATTATTACATATCCAAGCGAATAGGCTTCAACTCATCGCATTTCGTTGCCCATTTTATTTCTCTATCAGTAAACTGCCTCGATGGAGCACCGGACTGAGATTTGTCCCCATCTAAAAGTCAGAAAGTGCGATAGATTTGTAAAAGCGTCTGGTAATGTAGATCAAAGGTGTTTACAAAAGAGGTATGGTGGTCGTGGTCATACCGAAGCCGCGGAACTCCGCGACGGTATGTGTTCTAAGGCTGTACTGCTAAGTAACGAAAACGAGATCGAAACAAATTTATGACAAGCCCTAAGCTAATAATCAATTCCATCTTGTTCACCTGTCTGTTTGCTGCTGGTGTTGCCTTCGCGACTATTCCAGAAGCCGTTGTCGAGCCCCTGAAGCCTATGCCAGAACACGCCAATACGACGCGTAACATTGTCGATGCGCTGGCGAGCCGACATTATGTCAGCACCCTTTTAGACGATGATTTATCGACCAAGATATTTGACAATTATATCGACGACCTCGACCCGTCTAAGAGCTACTTTCTGGCCTCCGATATTCGAAATTTCGAACGGCTGCGGTTCGATATGGATAACGCGCTACGTCGTGGTGATGTGAGACCCGCCTATGAAATTTTTAACGTATACCACGAACGCGTCATTGCCCGTTTCGAGCAGGTGATTGCCAATCTAGAGAAAGACATTGATCAGTACGACTTCACGCTCGATGAGGTGCTCGTCTTAGATCGTACAGAGTTCCCCTTTGCAGAAACTGAGAGAGAATTAGACGATCTCTGGCGAAAGCGTATTAAGAACGCTGTGCTCAACCTAAAAATGGCTGATAAGGAGTTGCCTGCTACTCAGGAACTGCTGGTAAAGCGATACCAGAATCGCTTATCCCGTACATTGCAAACCAACAGCGAAGACGTGTATCAGCTTTACATGAATTCATTTACCAAAACCTATGATCCTCATACCCAGTACTTTTCGCCCCGTACCTCCGAGAACTTTAATATTAATATGAGTTTGTCTCTAGAGGGTATCGGCGCGGTATTGCAGCGAGAAGATGAATTCACGAAGGTCGTGAGCCTGGTGCCAGCGGGTCCTGCAGACAAGTCCAAATCAATTTTCCCTGACGATAAGATTGTGGCTGTTGGACAACACGATAGTGAAATGGTGGATGTAATCGGCTGGCGCCTCGACGAAGTCGTCCAGCTGATTCGCGGTAAAAAGGATACTGTTGTTCGACTAGACGTTATTTCTGCCTCCGACCCAAAACAATCGAAGGTCATCGAGTTGACTCGAAACACGGTCAAGCTCGAAGAGCAATCAGCCCACTCGAAAGTCATCGAACTCGAGCAATTTGGTGCCAAACGTAAGATTGGCGTGATCGATATCCCTACCTTCTATATCGACTTTCGCGCACTGCAAGCCGGTGATAGCAACTATAAGAGCACCACCCGAGACGTCCAAAGGTTACTCGTAGAGTTGATGCAGGAAGGAGTTGAAGGTGTGGTGATCGATCTGCGCAATAACGGTGGCGGTTCGCTGCAAGAAGCCAAAACGTTGACTGGATTATTTATTGATCGGGGTCCAACCGTCCAAATTCGGAGTAAAAGCAACCGCGTCGACATATTGAACGATCGAGATATCCGAACCATATACGATGGTCCGTTAGCGGTAATCGTAAACCGATTGAGCGCCTCTGCCTCAGAAATTTTTGCGGGTGCGATTCAGGACTACGAAAGAGGTTTGATCATTGGCAACCAAACATTCGGCAAGGGTACCGTGCAATCATTGCTGCCGCTTAATCGCGGCCAGCTAAAGCTGACTCAAGCGAAGTTTTATCGCATCTCCGGCGAAAGCACTCAACACAAAGGCATCGTACCTGACATCATTTTTCCTAATGTTTTCGATCCGGAATCGATCGGCGAGAGCAGTCTGGACGCACCCCTGCCATGGGACAAAATCAAGGCCACTGGATACCGAACCAAGCGCTCGATTGTGCCTCTGCTCGGCGACCTTCGCGCACAACATGAAGAGCGGGCCGCCACGGATCCTGAATTCCACTATCTGGAAGAAGCGCTTGCCTACCGACAAGAGCGCCGCAAGATTATTGAGGTGACCCTGAACGAGGCGACAAGAATTCAGGAAAAAGTAGACGCTGATGCTTTCTGGTTAAATCTGGAAAACGGCAAACGCAAAGCACAGGGCCTGGAGGCGATTGCTTCACTCGATGATCTCAAGAAGAAGAATGTTACCCCTCAGCTGGCCTCGGTGGAAAGCACCACAGCACCAGACGAGAATGCTTCCGCCTCTGAAAGCAGTGAATCGCTTGACGATGAGTCGGTGGGTGATGAGATGGCAGAGATTGTTGATAACGCTACAACCGAGATCGGTGAAGTCTTGCCGAAAGTAGAAGCCGATGTGGCGGAATCTGAAGAAAATGAGCCGGATGCCTACTTAATTGAAACCGGCAATATCCTGCTTGATCTGATCGCATCAGAAAAACGTACGGCTGATAAACAATCAGCAAGACTCAGCCCGACGCTCTAATAGCGAACTGGGATGTGCTCATTATGTACTCATTATGTACTCATTATGTACTCATTATGTACTCATTATGTACTACAAAAAGCTCGATATTTCATCGAGGCGCTTCTTCGAAATATCCGGTACCTCAGCACCAGGTGCCGGATATCCAACGACTAGCAACAGAAATGGCCTCTCAGATCTCGGCCTGTCCATCAATTCATTTAGAAATTTCATAGGGCTCGGTGTATGTGTCAGACAGGCCAGTCCAGCCTGATGAAGCGCGCTGATCAATAGTCCCGTCGCCAGACCTACAGATTCTGTGGCGTAGTAATGTTTTTGCTTTTCGCCATCTGGGCTCACGCCAAACCGCTGTTGGAAGACACCAATCAGATAGGGGGCTGTTTCTAGAAAGGGTTTGTTCGCGTCGGTACCAAGCGGCGCTAAATCGTCTAGCCAGGCTTGTGTCGCGCGCTCTTCGTAAAAGGCTCGCTCTTCCTTCTCGGCTTCTACGCGTATTTGTTGTTTTAACTCGGGAGTCTGTACCACGGCAAAGTGCCAGGGTTGGCAGTTAGCGCCACTGGCTGCAGTACCTGCCGTCAATAAACACTGCTCGATCAGTTGACGCGGCACGGCCTCAGAAGAGAAATCTCGAATGGAACGGCGGCGCTTCATGAGCTGATAGTAGCCATCCGCTCGAGAGAGCATTTCTTCTTCCGAGTGACGTCTAAAATCGAGTGCGATAGAATTATTTGGCTTCATCAGGCTTTCATTTAGGCCTCAAGTTGTCTTGATATCTTTTTCGACCAGGTCCATCGCGTTTTGTATTTCTTTAAACTTATCCTCGGCGGTCGACGCTAATTCCGGTGACACACCCGCCGCTTGCATCCTATCAGGATGAAACTCCATCGCCAGCTTACGATATTTCTTTTTGATCGCCGCCAAGCTATCGCCTCGTTTAGCACCTAGGATCATGTAATAGCGATTGATATCTTCCGGTACACCGGTAAAGCGACCTTTCAATTGCTGGTAGTGGTCTTCCAGTCGGAAAATCCTGACCGCCTCCAAAATCATCGCCTCTTCTGCTGCCACCAATTCACCATCGGCATGACCCACCAACAGTAGCAAATCAATAATGGACGAGAGGACCTGCTTGGAGCTACCGAACTCTGTATAAAACTGTTGTGCGTAGTCCTCGAAGCTCTCATTAGAATTCTTTGCGGCATTAAAAATTTTGATCGCGAGATCTCGCGCCTGCGGTGTCAGCCGCAGGTTTTCGCGCATGACGCGGTCAACCACTTCTACCTCTTGTTGGGAGACTATGCCATCCGCTTTGGCAAGCTTACCCAGCATCGAAAAGGTTGCCGTAAAATAAATGCTCTGTTTGTTCTCAAGACTGCTAAAAAGACCGCCGCTCTGCCCACCAGAATCTAATGCGGCATGCCCCGCGGCGGCGCCGAGCACCGCGCCCAGAGGACCACCCATTAAGAACCCTAACCCGCCACCTAAGATCTTACCCATCCAACTCATGGCACGCGATCCAGGTGAGCTTTAACGAGGCCAGAAAATTCTGGGACTAACAATCTGGGTATGTTGTGACCCATACCCGGCACCGCCACAAATGTCGCATCAGGAATCAATACCGCTGTATCTTCTCCGCAAGCGATAGGAATCAGTGAATCATCGACACCATGAATCACAGTGGTGGACACATGGATCGTCCTAAGTAGCGCTGTCCGGTCGGACTGACTGGCTACTGCAAGTCTTTGCCTGGCAGGTCCGTCGGGATTAGCCGAGCGACGAATGCTTCGAGTAGCAGCAGCGACTCTTTCTGCAAGCGATTCAGGGTAGCCGGGACTACCAAAAATGACCTTGTGATCGGCTACCTGCTGAATGGCCTCTGCTTCAGTTTTTACTGGCGGTGCATTAAAAGCTTCCAGCGCAGCGTCCGTCGGTCCCGGTAAACCTGACTTGCCACTCGTGGACATGACAGACAGCAGGGACATGACCCTCGTTGGATGCTCGGCTGACAGCACCTGCGCAATCATGCCTCCAAGCGAAATGCCTAGAATATGCGCTGTAGCAATGTCCAAACCATCCAACAACCCAATAACGTCCGCAGCCATATCACTTAAGGTATAGGGCGCTGGCACAGCTCCTGACAAAACATCTTGAAACGATGGTACACCGGCGTGATCAAATTTTTCGGATAGCCCAACATCACGGTTATCGAAGATGACGACATGCAACCCAAGTTGTACGAGTTGCGCCAGCAAGTCTGGATGCCAGTCCACCATCTGTGTCCCCAGACCACGGATCAAAACCATGCTGGGATTGTGAGTATCACCGAATGTCTCGCATTCAAGCTGAATACCGTTTGCGGTTAATTGGCTCATAGCGGCTCACCGCCCATCTGATTGAGCAAATTTTGAGTTTTTTCCTGCATTAACGCCGTATCGGCTCTAGACTCAACGTTCAGTCGCACCACGGGCTCCGTGTTAGACATCCGGACATTAAACCGCCAATCCTCAAATACCATACTCAAACCATCGGTATGGTCGGTGCTGAGAGCAGCATCTACATAAAAGGCTTCGAGTGTTTTAAGCAGACCGGCGGCATCTTCGATGCGACGGTTAATCTCGCCACTCGCCGGAAATTGGGCCATACGTTCGTCCACCAGCTCAGCCAACGTTTTCCCTTTGGCGCAAATTAAACCAGCCACCAGCAGCCACGGAACCATACCACTGTCGCAATAGGCAAAATCCCGAAAGTAATGGTGGGCGCTCATTTCACCACCATAGACTGCATCTTCCTCACGCATTCTTTCCTTGATAAAGGCATGACCGGTTTTACTCATAATAGCCGTGCCACCAAACTGCCTGGCAACCTCAACTGTATTCCAGGTTAAACGAGGGTCATGGACGATCTTGCCGCCACCATCCCGGACCAGAAACGCTTCTGCAAGCAGACCCACAATGTAATAACCCTCGATAAAGCGGCCTGTCGCATCGAAGAAAAAACAACGGTCAAAGTCTCCATCCCAGGCGATGCCCATGTCCGCATTGTGCATTTTGATAGCTTCGATGGTTGGCGCTCGGTTCTCTTCCAGTAGAGGGTTAGGTACACCATTTGGAAAGTTACCGTCAGCCTCGTGATGCAACTTGATAAACTTAAACGGTAGCGACGATTCGATCGCATCGATCACCTCACCCGCTCCACCGTTACCCGCATTCACCACAATTTTGAGAGGCTTTAACTCGTTTTGATCAACATAGCCCGCGAGTTTCTCGATGTATTCCGCCCGATGAGACAGATTTTGCAAGGTGCCCCGCTCGCCGGCTGGTGGAAACTCATTGGCTTCCGCCAAGGCCTCAATCTCTTTTAGACCCGTGTCGCCGCTGATCGGTTTAGAATCCTCTCGAACCAGCTTCATACCGTTATAGTCTTTGGGATTGTGACTGGCCGTCACGACAATACCGCCATCCATATTAAAGTGACTGGTGGCGAAATAGATCTCTTCAGTACCGCATTGGCCGATATGGAATACGTTGCAGCCACCGTCCAACAAGCCTTCAACCAATGCAGCGCTGATTTCTGGACTAGAAAGCCGAATATCATGACCCACCACGACCTTTTCTGGCTTCAGATACTGGGCATAAGCTCTGCCAATGCGATAGGCGAGTTGAGCACTGAGTTCGTCAGGGATTCGACCCCGAATATCGTAGGCTTTGAAGCAGGCGAGCATCCGTTTTCCTTCGAGCAAAACAACATTCTAACATTGGCCGTCCTGCGGCCACTACTGACTGAAAACAATAAAGCCACCCGTAGAACCCTTTCAACGTTATACTGGCGCCACATTGATTAGATCAACACGCGCTGTGACCCCCTACCCCATTGACACGAACCGAATCAGCTGGCGCTGGTGGCTAGCGGTACTGTTTTTCACCTTTGCCCTGGCAGGACTACTCTCTGGCGTATCGCTGTCAGAGCGATCGGATGTAGTAGATGCTTCCTTCCTGACCAAAGCCTATTACAGCCTTGGACTTTTTGTGGTCGGTGGACTTGATCTCGGTACGCCTCAAGGAGGTCCGTTCATAGGCCGCGTCCTACTCTGGATAGCCTACTTCGGTGCACCACTATTAACGGCGTCCGCTGTTATCGATGCTGTACTGACGGCTGTTGCGAAACGCCGCTGGCGCTTAACCCGCATAAAAGATCACATCGTGATCGTCGGCTCTGGCGACCTCACGACAAGCTATCTCAGGGTGCTCCGTGCGCACGACCCCACGGTACCCGTGGTTGTCGTCGATACCAATATCGATTCCGTACGAGAACTAGAACTGGCTGAGAGCTTTGGCGTGACGGTCATGATCGGCGATATTTCCCATGAGTTTCTGTTGAAAGAACTTCGCTTGCGCCGTGCCAAACGGATGCTAATGTTGGGGAGCGATGACTTCCTCGCATTCGAAGCAGCATCTAAAGTCCTCAGGCTATACCCCAATTTGCAGGACAACGTCATTATCCACTGCGCCAGTTTACGTTTTCTAAGAGCGATATCGGACACGCGAATATCAAAGCAATCCATCCGCTTTAATTCCTATAACCTCGCGGCAAAAGCACTGGTCCGTGACAGCCTCGTGGACCATTTTATCAAGACGATCGAAAAAGACACCGTCGTATTAGCTGGCTTTGGTTTGTTCGGTCAAACCATACTCGAAGAGCTGCAAAAAAATGCACCGGACCAGATTGCGCGAGTCCTCCTTATTGATGTCCAGGCCCATCGCCGGTTGCAGATTGTCGAAGAACAACGACGCCTGACGACAGGCTACGAAAAACATGTCCTGGAAGGTGACATTTCCCACCCCGAAGTGTGGCGCAAAGTCGTCGATATCTTTGATCTCAGCATCGGCGAACCCGTATTAATACTCGGCACGGGTATGGCATCTAACAATCTCAGAACTGCTCTTTGGCTGAAAGACAAGTATCCAAACGCTCTGGTATTTTCTCGCACTAACGATATTTCTGAGTTTGCTCTGCAAATTGGGGACGAACATGGCATCGACTGCATCAGCATTACGCAATTGGTCGAAGAGAATATCCCGTTAGCCTGGCTAACCTGAGGTCAATCGAAAATTGGTCGAGCGTTAATCAAACATTAATCTAACGTTAATCGAAAGTCTTTTAAGTTAACCCCCAACACGACGTCTCCTTTCAACTCGACAAGCTGCTGGCATTTAGTCGCCTGATCCGGGTCTGCTTGGAGCTTTTTTAGGCTCTGATCTTTCAGCATGGCCTCAATACTTCCATATTCCTGCAGTAATGCCGTCGCTGTTTTCTTGCCGATACCCGTGACGCCTTTGATGTTGTTACTGTTATCTCCCGACAAAGCCCAATAGTCCACGAGTTGATTAATTTCGAGTCCAAATCTCTCCCTCACTTCAGCCGTTTCAACGTAACGACGATCGAAGTGGTGATAGATCCTGATCCCTGGTCTCAACAATTGAAAAAACATCTTGTCTGTCGATACGATAACCGCTTCACCCCGGTTAGCGGCAATACCCAGGGCCAGCGTCGCGATCACGTCATCCGCTTCATAATTCGCCACCGTTAGGCTCAAAATACCCTGTTCCGAAAATTGGTGAGTGAGTTCGGATACCAGAGACATGAGTATGTCAGGGGTCGGTTCTCGATTAGCTTTATATCGATTGTCCAAAAGATGACGCCAGGTCACTTCATGACTGTCCCAAACTACGACGCCATGACTGGGCTTTATTTCAACTAGAGATCGCTGTAGAGACTGGCGACAAGAGAGGATGAATTCGTCACCCGCGATACCGCCCCTCGCTTCGAAAATACGGCGGACTAGATTAAACGCATCTACCAACAGAACTTTTTGTGTCATTAGTACCCGAGAGCAGCCCCTTTGCCGCGTGGATCTTTGATCCCTGAAATCACGCCGTCACGAATCAATATCGAGTTTGCGTCGCCAATGCCCCGACCAAAACGACTTTTTACAAAGCCTATATGCCCCTTTTTCTTCAGGGCTTTGATCGTATCAGGCAGCAAACCATAAGCATCATAGTAGATTGAATTGGGCTGCCACTGGTGATGGAACCTGGGCAACGAAACGGCGTCGTCTATCGGCATGCCATGATCAATAGTGTTGAGGATAACCTGTAAGGTCGTTGTAATAATCGTCGAGCCACCGGGCGAACCAGTGATCAAAAATGGTTCACCATCTTTGGTCACAACCGTCGGTGACATAGAACTCAACATTCGTTTGCCAGGCACTATCGCATTGGCGGCTCTGCCGATCACATTATATTGGTTGGCTGTGTTTTCCTTAATCGAAAAATCATCCATCTCATTGTTCAGCAAGAAACCAGCGCCTGGTACAACAATCTTGTTGCCGTAACCGCTGTTCAGCGTGGTCGTCAAGGCCACCATCATGCCGTCTTTGTACACCGAGAAATGCGTGGTCTCCATACTCTCAGGCCCCCAACTACCCGCCCCTATTTTTTCACTGGGAGTGGCTTTAGCAGGGTCAAAATCTTCAAATCGCTTGCGAGCATACTGCTTATCCGTGAGCATCTTGATCGGTACGTCATAGTAGTCCGGGTCTCCCAGATGCTCTGCGCGGTCTGCGTAAGCCCGCCGTTCTGCCTCGATCATCAAATGTACGGTTTCGGAATTACCCCAACCCAGCGCGCTCAGGTCATAGGGCTCGAGCATATTTAGAATTTGCTGAATTAAGACCCCACCAGAGGAAGGTGGTCCCATTCCATAAATTTCGTAGCCACGGTAATCACCTTTAATCGGATCGCGCCAAATCGAGGCATAGTCCTGTAAATCCTGTGCTGAAATATCGCCACCGCCTTGTTTCATCTCAGCCACGATCAAATCGGCAGTTTCACCCTCGTAAAAGCCATCCCGACCCTTTTCCGAAATCAGCCGCAGCGTTTTGGCGAGATCAGGTTGCTTCCAGATATCACCCACCTGGTAAGGTTCGCCCTGTTTGGAGAAGACCTCAATTGAGGCGGGGTACTTTTTCATGGATGGCAAGCGTCGTTCAAACTGACGCGCTAAATCGTGGCTAAGCGCAAATCCTCCCGCGGCCAGACGGATCGAGGGAGCGAGAACCTGTTTTCGACTCATTGTGCCGTACCGTTCTAACAGCACAAGCAATCCATCCACAGACCCAGGAACGCCTGCTGCCTTGTGGCTAGAGGTCGACAAACCCGGTATAACCTCTCCCTTTACGTCAAGAAACATATCTTTGTGGGCTGATGCGGGCGCCCGTTCGCGATGATCCAGCGTCACAACATTGCCGGCTGGTAGACGCACGACAGCAAACCCACCACCACCGATATTACCGGCAGATGGATAGGTCACCGCCAGTGCAAAAGCCGTTGCGACGGCACCATCGACGGCATTACCGCCATTGCGCATAATTTCTACACCAACCGCTGAAGCCAGCGTCGAACGACTGGTGACCAGGCCATTTTTCGCGTAGGTTGCCTCAGGGCTAGCAGCAAAAACATTCGACGCTACAACCAGAAGCACGGTAACTAAGTAACGTGTGACTTTCATAACCCATCTCACCAATAACACTGAAGCTCCAAGCTTAACACGGCAAAAAAAATAAATGACGCTAACGATTCCACAAGCTCGACGTCTCGCTCTTAACCGCCAAGGCCTGGCGAAACAAGATACTTTCGGACGGGGCATCAATGCCGTTGAACGTACGATAAAGACGCTCCGTTATGTGCAAATTGACACAATCTCAGTGGTTGATCGCGCCCATCACCATGTCCTGAAAACCCGCGTTAGCAACTATCAACCTGATCATCTCGATAAATTGCTTACAGAGCGCAAAAGCATTTTTGAATACTGGCACCATGCAGCGGCTTATCTCCCCATGGAAGATTACCGTTTCTATTTGCCGCTGATGCGCGGCTATGGCGCTAACCGAAAGATTGACCCAACCATTTCCAGAGAAGTCCTCGCCAGAATTCGTGCTGAAGGACCATTGATGTCCAAAGACTTCGAGGCGCCAGCTGGAAAACGCGCTTCTGGCTGGTGGGACTGGAAGCCTGCCAAGCTCGCCATGGAACAACTATTTCTGTCAGGACAACTGATGGTCGCCGAGCGTAAAGGTTTTCAAAAGTGCTTCGACTTAACCGAACGGGTGTTACCCGAGGAAACAGATACGCGACTGCCAGACGACCATGAACGTGCCAGGTTCTACGTCACTCGAATTCTGGCTTCCCAGGGGGTTAGCCGGCCTCAAGATATCGGCTATATGCGCACTGTTACCAGTCGGTTTGAAAAATATAAGATTCTACCTGGTATCCGTACAGCACTAAACGAGCTAAGCGAAAGCAGCGAAGTGGTGCCGATACCCATCGGTAAAGAAACCTACTATGCGCTGAAAGTAGACGTGGATAATCTCCCCGCGCGGCTCGGCAATCGACGCTTGATCCTGCTATCTCCCTTCGACAACCTCGTCATTAATCGTGAAAAATTATCACAGCTATTTAATTTCAACTACCAGATCGAATGCTATGTACCCGAAGCCAAACGACAATATGGATACTTCACCTTGCCTTTATTGTTAGGAGATGAATTCGTCGGCAGAATCGACTGTAAAGCACATCGCGCGCAAAACCTATTAGTGGTAAACAATATTTGGCTTGAGCCAAACGTCTCTGTTAACGACGAATTAGGGCAGTATTTTTACGATGCGCTCACCCGCTACGCGAGCGATTTAAACTGCGACTCGGTAAAAATCAAAAGCGCAGATAACAAACGACTCTTTCAACAACTCCGCACTCGCTTCTAAACCGTTCAGAAACCGTTCAGGCTGGCTTAATTCTTCGTTCAGCAACAAAATTGCATCATGGGCTCGTTACCTCACAAAAGAGAGTTCATGATGAAAACGCTAAATATCGTATTGCTGGGAACCTTTCTGGCTAGCTCATTCGCCGTTAATGCTTCTGCGGACAACCGGCACAGTGATCGTTTTCAATACAGAATCTATGACGAACATGTCGGCAAACACCAGAGGCGCATCAACCAGGAAAAGCTAGCTCATCATCACCGTCAAAAAACCTACGATGAAAGCGCTTCCAACGGCCATTCAAAAAGGTATTCCAAAAAACACTCTAAAAAACGTTCCAACCGCTATTCCAAGGGCCATGCTAACAACAATGCCGGCTACGCTGAGCGACGGAATAACGACCATCATGACAAAAGACACAATCATGCACAAAAACAGAGTCGCTGGGAAACCGTCGGCAGCTTCAGGGGTAGATCAGGCAAGCACGTGACCCGGCAAATCCATGTGGATGAGAGAGTTAAGGCACTCTCACTACAGGGTACGAAACGCGGCATGGTGGTTCGTCGCGCTCACGCTCTACTGGGTAATGGTCGCTGGGTTCGAATCGAAGGGCTTGAAGGCCATCTGAGGTATGGCGAGCAAACAAAACATCGCCTGCGTCGGCCACGCCATGTGCAGAAGGTTGTGCTGGATATCGCACCGGATCGTTATAAGCGCGGCTATGCGGACCTACGGATCAAGTCTGCGAGTCGTAAGCATTAGATTCTGTCTACAGAGGCTCCGGGTATTCGGAACTACGAATCATGTCCGTATGCTAGGAGGCCTCGACACAGCAAGCAAAAGGCTGCGGGTGTTCTTAGAGGAGCACAAAGAGCAGCGTTAATCGTGCCAACGGCAGCGTGCATTCTTTACTCCGCTGCTTGCGGGCCTCCAGCCTTCTGCGACCAGTCTAGCAAAGAACACCCGATACCTGACGTCGCACAATACTCAAACCTCTTAAGTGCCCGCCGCTAGATCTGCTTGTCTCTGCCGGCCCAATAAGGTGCTCGCACCAAACGTCGCTGGATCTTTCCTGACGGTAAACGCGGCAGATCATCGATAAAATCTACGGTGCGTGGAGCCTTGAATCCAGGTAGATGTTCACGGGCAAAGTCGATCAGCATTTGCTCAGTCGCCGCTGAGTGTTCTACCCCAGGCTTTACCTGCACAATCGATTTGACCTCTTCACCCCATTCGTCATTGGGCACACCGACCGTGCAGACATCCGCCACGGCGGGATGCTTCAGCAATACATCATCGGTTTCCTGTGGATAGATATTGACGCCACCAGAGATAATGGTCTCTGCAGAGCGGCCAGTGAGGAATAGGTAACCATCCTCATCAAAATAGCCCATATCACCGAGCGTAAAATAATCACCGCGATAACTGCTAGAGGTCTTTTCCGTATCTTTGTAGTATTCAAATCTAAGCGCGGGCGCTTTGAAGTAAATGCTACCGATTTCGCCGGTGGGCAATTCATTGCCATCGTCATCCAAAATTCGATTGTCGGCACCGGGCGCACTGCCAACACTGCCGGGTTTTTGTAGCCATTTTTCGGGATCGATAAAGAACCCACCGCCACCCTCGGTCGCCGCGTAATATTCATAAACCACTGGCCCCAGCCAATCCATCATCTCGTGCTTTACATGCACTGGGCACGGTGCGGCACCATGGATGACATAACGCAAAGAGGACACGTCATACTTTTTCCTGGTTTCTTCAGGCAAAGCCAGTACGCGATGAAACATCGTTGCCACCATGTGTGTATGAGTCACTTTATGCTCATGAACCAGACGCAGGGTTTCTTCTGGATCCCACTTGTCCATCAGGACAGTACCGACGCCCTCAACCAGTGGACCATTGACATTAAAAGCTAAGGGCGCCGCATGATAAGCCGGCCCCGTGCACAAACACAGATCTTCGCCAGGACGCCAATTGGCCGCAGACTGAGCGCGTGTTACCGTTTCATTGACGCGGACTTCCGGTGCTTGACGGCGCCGAAACACCCCTTTCGGTCTGCCGGTTGTACCAGAGGTGTAAAGCATCTGGGTGCCAACTTCGGGATCCTCGATATTGCTGACCGCCTGGTCCTTGATGGCATCCTGATAATCAACAAATCCTTCAATATTGCCACCCACCGACAAGGCCAGTTTTACCTGCGGCCGATTATCGTTCAATGCATCAATGGCGGGTGTCGCGCAGCGAATATCAGCAATGAATGCCTTCGCCTCACAATTTTCAACGATATAGGACGCGTTGTCCCCGGTTAAATGCCAGTTGATGGGTGTCACTCTGAGTCCAATTCTTTGGCAAGCGTATAGTACTTCTATGAATTCCGGGCGATTGGTCAGCAGCATTGCAACACCATCGTCTGGTTTGAGCCCCGCGTTACGCAGCGCCCTCGCAAGTTGATTCACTCGTTGGTTCAATTCGGCAAATGTGCGATTACCATGGTTTGAAATAACAGCCATGGTTTCTGGTGCTTGCTGTGCGTGATAAGCGATCGCCATACCATTGGCTATCGCTTCTTCGAGCGTTAATGCCGACATACTCCCCCCATCATCAATTTTTATAATACTTGCGATACTAAATCATTATGAATTATTGTAGCTTTAGTGTAACTGCAGGTGACGGCCATGTTTATCGGCATTTCCGACAAAGTCCACCCTATCTTGCGAAGACTTCGCATTTTCATTGATGAAATCATTATTCCCAATGAGCAAAGCTACCAGGATGCGCTGGACATTGACCGCTGGCTGGCGCCATCAGTAATGACGGACATGAAGGATCAGGCGAAGTCTGCCGGTCTATTCAACCTGTTTTCAAGTCCTGAACCCTACAATCAAGTCGAATTTGCCCATCTCGCTGAGGCTATGGGTCGCACCGAAATTGCCGCCGAGGTGTTTAACTGCGCCTCCCCAGACACCGGTAATATGGACATTCTGGCGCGCTTCGGCAACAAATCCCAGCAAGAAATATGGCTCCATCCACTCATGTCTGGTGCGGTTCGCTCTGGCTTCGCCATGACAGAACCCGCTGTTGCCTCATCAGACGCCAGCAACCTAACGTCGAAAGCCCGACTGAAGGGCGACCATTGGATTCTTGATGGCGAAAAGTCCTGGGTTTCCGGCGCTGGACATCCAGACTGTAAGTTTCTTGTGGTCATGTGCGTAACAAATCCTGAGGCACCTCTCGATGCACGCCACTCTGTGATGATCGTCCCTATCGATGCGCCTGGCGTTGAGATCACCCGGATGGTCTCCGTTTTTGGCTATGACGACGCGCCCCATGGGCATGCGCAAATCCGTTTTACTGACGTCACGATACCAACCAGCCATTTGGTCGGGCAACGAGGTCAAGGATTCGCAATCGTCCAGGGGAGGCTCGGTTTTGGCCGAATCCACCATTGTATGCGCAGCATTGGCGCCGCTGAACGCGCCCTTATGCTCATGGTCGAACGGTCCAAAACACGCTATGCCTTTGGCAAGCCACTCTCTGAACTCGGTGGCAATGTCGACGTCATCGCAAATTCAAGGATCGATATCGAGATGTCACGACTGATGGCATTGAAAGCCGCGGCGCGACTAGATGCTGTCGGGCTGGAAGCAGCACTCAATGATATTGCCCAAATGAAAGTCGCTGTCCCTAATATGGCCCTGGCAGTAATCGACCGAGCCATTCAAATGTTTGGCGGCGCTGGTGTGAGCGGCGATACACCGCTCGCCAAAATGTGGGCTTCGCATCGGGCATTGCGTCTGTCTGACGGGCCTGATGAGGTGCATCGAGAAATGATTTCCAGACATGAAATGGGTCGATTTTCTGATACTTACCTATAAGTATTAACGAAAACTAGAAAGGGAGGAACACACCATGGCAAACGCGTACGGCGTCGCTCAACAACACCTTGAAGCTGGCATCGCAGCCGCAGCAGAGGAAAATATTGATTTACATGCCTACGGCCAAGCGCTCATTTGGAAGCTCATCGAGGCTTATCAGACCGCAGGGAGAAAGAACGAAGATATTATTGATGAGATCAAATATTCCCTCGATAACATCGCGGACGATGGAACCTTTCACGTTTCACGAAATTAGTACGGACCTTCGCGTGCGCTTTAATAAATGATTTCGCTGTCACCAAGCGGTTCAACACAGCGCGCATCCTTATGGCGAGAATTACCGACATAGCTTGATACAGGAGTAACTCGAACGGGGCCGCGCAGCCGAGGCGATAAAATGGTCGTCAGTTCAGTGGCCTTGGCATCAAGATTGAGCCATCGGTCGACCTCGTTTTTAGTCAAGTGAATCGGCACCCGGTGGTGCAGGCTGCACATTGAATCCGGCGCCGCACCGGTAATGATGGTGCAGCTATCGATACGCTGACCATTGCGCTCCCAATGATCCCAAAGACCAGCGAACGCAAACCCTGGTTCCAGGTCGGGTTGAATCAGATACGGCACCTTTGTATCAGCTTCTTTGCGCCATTCGTAATAACCAGATGCCGGTATAATGCATCGTTGCCGCGCAAACGGAGTGCTAAAAGCGCGGCTCTTGGCGAGTGTTTCAGATTTCGCATTAAACATGGTGTATTTAGAAGATGGCGCTGGACTCCACGCAGGCACCAGCCACCAACGCATGTTCTGCATACGCCACTCGCCAGCATCGCTGCGAAGCAATACAGGCACGTCGTCTGTGGGTGATATATTGTAGCGATCTTGCAGAGAAACGTCGGCGAGTTCTCCGTTAACAATCTTCATGATCAGTTGAGTGAGAGGGTCAGCAATAATATTGAAACGGCCGCACATTATTTGCGCTGACTAATCGTGTTCACTTCATTCATCTCTTCATCGCTTAACTGCCATGCCGCAGCCGATGCATTTTCAGCCACCTGCTCTGGCGCAGTGGCACCAGCAATAACGCTGGAGACAACCGGCTTTGACGCCAGCCAGCTGATGGCCAAATCCAACAACGTTTTGCCGTGCTCGTGCGCATAGGCTGTTAACTTTTCTACCACATCAAAATTCGAATAAGACATTGCTGCTGCCACTCGATCACCCATTGCCGAGAGTCTGGACTCCTGAGGAGCAGGTTCGCCGTGGTGATATTTACCCGTCAAGATGCCACTTGCTAGTGGAAAATATGGCAGTAGCCCTAGCCCATATTGCTCGCAAGCAGAAATGTGCTGTTGGTAGAGATCAATGAAGTCAGTACCCAAGCGTTTCAATCTGTCTTCTACTGCTTTAATGATGTATCGACGGGAGGCTCCTTTGTTCAGCTCTCCTTCGTCCATTCGATTGGCGAACTTGCTAGCAATCACGATCTGCGACCGATCTAACCCCCAGATAGGCCTCACTAGCTCCACTGGGGCCATCTACATCCGCAGTATCGAAAAAGTTAATCCCAGCATTTAGGGCAGCCTGGACGACAGCGGCCGTCGCCGCAACATCACATCGTCGCCCAAAAATGTTACAGCCAATACCAACCAAAGTAACCTTCAAGCAGGTGCTGCCGAGATTTCGATATTCCATTCAATACCCCAAACCAAATTTATGGGATTAGGATAGGGCCAAGTTCAAGGCATTGCAAAACCCGGATTATTTGCGGTATCTTGCCCAAATCGAGCCAGCCATGCGTCTGGCTTTTTTTTTTGCCAGGAAGGACTCATGCGCCACGTACCAAATCTTCAAAGTTTCAGCTCGGAAGAGCTGCACGACATTCTCCGTATCAGTGCTGAGATCAAGGCTTCGCCAGCAGACTATCATCACACGCTCAGTCATCTGACAATGGCGATGTTGTTCCAAAAGACCAGCACGCGCACGCGCGTGTCCTTTGAAGCGGGCATGACAGAACTGGGTGGTCACGCCATTTATGTCGATTGGACGACTTCAAACTTTGTCTTGTCTGGCATTGGCCATGAGACCGCATATTTGTCCCGCAACGTGTCTTTTATCATGGCACGTCTAATGCGTCATGACGATTTACAAACCATTATGGGTGCCAGCGAGGTACCGGTCATTAATGGCTGCGATGAAAAGTTTCACCCCTGCCAGGCACTAACAGACGTTTTGACCATGCAAGAAAATTTTGAGGGAGACATTGCGGATGCCCATCTCGTTTATGTCGGCGTGCAGAATAATGTCTCTAATTCACTGGTGACCCTGTGCCACAAACTTGGTATTCAATTGACACTTGCGACGCCAACCCCTGACGATAACGGCGAAAGTCAGGATGCCTATGTACAGGACATCATTAGCGGCGCAACTCCTTCAAAAAGTCCTACACAAAAAAGAATTCAACACACTGAGGATGCTAAAGCGGCAGTTCAAGAAGCAGACTTCGTTTACACCGATACATGGATTGATATGCAGTACTTCAACAATCCTGCACACCAGGACGAAAACGATGCGAAGCTAAAGAAAATGATGCCCTATCAGCTAAACCACGAATTGCTAAAAGGCGTGGCCTGCAAAGTCATGCACGATATGCCCATACACGATGGTTTTGAGATTAGTGCAGAACTGGCTAGAGATGAGCGCGCCATCATTTATCCGCAAGCGGCAAACCGGATGCATGCCCAAAAAGGTTTGCTGGTTTGGCTAAATGAGCAGCACTAATCAGCTATCTCTAAATCAGTAGAATAGTGAGCCAGAAATTCCACCCAGTGCATAACCGGTGTATCTGCATAGGCAGAGAGTTGGGTTTGGCAACCGACGTTCGCCGTGACAATGACATCCGGTGCATGCTGCGTGAGGCAAGCCACCTTCCGGGTCGTTAGACTGTCTGCTAACTTTTGTTCCAGCACTGAATAGGTACCTGCAGAACCACAGCAAAGGTGTGACTCTGCGACGGGTACAAGGTTCGCCCCTGCTGCACCCAATATCTCATTCACGATATTGGGTAATTTCTGTCCATGCTGCAAAGTGCAAGGTGTGTGCACGGCCACGTTCATTGGCTGGCAGGAAAATGCCAAAGATGCCAGGACTTCACTGATATCGCGCGTCTTCGCAACGATTTGTTCAGCCTTTTTGAGGTATCCGGGATCATCTTTCAACAGTAATGGGTAGTCTTTAAGCATGACCCCGCAGCCACTGGCTGTGGAGATAATCCACTCCACATGATCTAACTCCACGTAAAGTCTGTCGATCAACTGACGGACACGCTGAACGCCCGTTTCGTGATGCCCCAGATGATAATCCACGGCACCACAGCATCCTTCTTCTGACAGATAACGCACATCGATACCGTGCATCGCCAACAATTTTTCGCTCGCGCGGTTGACGCCTGGAGTCAACGAACGTTGCACGCAACCCATTAGTACCAGGGCTGTTTTCATCGGTGAAGGCAATTGAGCCTTTAGTAATTTAGGTAAGGGTAATTGCGGCACAGGGCTAAGAGGCATTTTATTTTTCAGGGCAGCAGGTAAGAATGGCCGGAACATAAGACCCAATTTGTAAAAAGCGGCAAACAGCCTCGGCTTCGGCAGTAGAAAACGCAGGCCAGCGGATTTCAACTGCCGCAGAATAGGCCGCGCGGGTTGATATCGAGTCTCAACAAGGTCCTTACCGATATCCAATAATCGGCCATATTGAACCCCAGAGGGACAGGTCGTCTCGCAACTGCGACAGGTTAAGCATCGGTCAAGATGCTGGTTCATCTCTGGGGTGACGGCATCTTCTTCTAAAATTGTTTTGATTAAGTAGATTCGTCCCCGAGGACTATCAAGGTCATCACCCAATTCAAGATAGGTTGGGCAAACTGCAGTACAAAAGCCGCAGTGAACGCAGGATCTCAGTATGGCTTCAGCCTCTGCGACTTCCGGTATTTGTTTCAGGTTTGGATGAATCTCGGTTTGCATCAGATTCCTTCATACATCTTATTGGGGTTTAGAATCCCGGCTGGGTCAAATGTGGCCTTTAGTTTCTTATGTAATGCCGCAACCGGCGCTGAAAGTGGCGCAAATCGAGTAATTTCATTGTGGCTAGTTTTCACAAGTGTCCGATAGGCTTCGGCACTGGTTTCCCCTTTGAACTCCCCGTTAGGTGCAGGGACGTCAATATTCGTCAGCCAACGCTGAGCGCCCGACCAGTCAATCAGTTCGGCATCTTGCAAAGCGTTCGACGAGTCCATGGGTTTAGCCGAGACACGCCAGATTCTGTCAGCGCCCGGAAACAAACCCATAGTGTCGAGTTGCTGCCAAAATGACGACGGCACCAGATCGCCATCAAAGTCGGCAACGCGCAGCTTCACAGTGTTCTCGGAGCCATCGAACCGAACATAAAGATTTTCCTGCCACCAGGCCAAACCAGACACTTCGGGCATCGCGCTGAGTTTCTTCATTTCAGACAACAGCTTAGCTCGCTCCACCGGTTTGATTGCGGTTTGCTCGTGTTCCGGGCGCGGCAGTACTTTTAAACTCACTTCAGTAATCAATCCAAGGCAACCTAGAGCACCTGCCATCAATCGGGACACGTCGTACCCTGCCACGTTCTTCATGACCTGCCCGCCAAAAGTAAAAACCTCACCTGTGCCATCGATGATGTCGACGCCGAGCAAAAAGTCCCGCCCGGCTCCGGCAAAGGGTCTTCTACTGCCGGCGATACCAGATGCAATCGCGCCGCCAATGGTTGAGCCGCCAAAATCTGGTGGCTCAAAACCTAACATTTGATTTTTTTCCGCGAGTGCCGCATGGATGACGCTGAGCGAACAACCTGCCTGGACTCGAATCACCAGCTCCGATGGCTCATAACTGATAATTTGATCAAGACCCAAGGTCGAGATCGGCTCCAGCCCTGAAAGGTCACTGCCATAAAATGCTTTACTGTTGCCACCGACAATCGACAGCGGTTTTTTCTGGCCGAAGTGATCACGAATTTTGACGGAAAGTTCTTCGATTTGCACTAAAAACGCTCCAATTCAGGATGCTTGAGCTGGCCACGATGCACGTGCATTGCACCAAATTCAGCACAGCGATTGAGCGTTGGTACGGCCTTACCCGGATTTAATATCCCCGTACTATCGAAGCAGGCCTTAATCTCGTGAAAGCGCGCCAATTCAACCGCACTAAACTGAATACACATCTGATCAATCTTCTCCACGCCGACGCCATGCTCTCCGGTAATCGTGCCACCACGTTCAATACAGAGCTTCAGAATATCCGCACCAAAATGCTCGGCGGATTCAAGCTGTTTCGGGTCGTTTGAATCAAACAAAATGAGCGGATGTAAATTACCATCACCCGCATGAAATACATTCGCGACCGCAAGCCCATAGTGGTTAGATAGGGTTGTGATTTCCGCCAAAACACTGGCCAGCTCACGTTTAGGGATAGTGCCATCCATACAATAGTAGTCCGGCGCTATTCGGCCAACGGCCGGAAATGCCGCTTTGCGACCTTGCCAGAGTACTGCGCGCCGTGCCTCATCGGTTGCAACCTGAACATCTCTCGCCCCACCTTCATCAAGCAATTTTTTCAGACGAGACAGCTGAGCGGCAACGTCTTCGCTGCTGCCATCCAATTCACAAAGTAGCAATGCTTCCGCATCACGTGGATATCCGGCATGAACAAAATCTTCGGCAGCTTCAATAGCGAGCTTGTCCATCATTTCGAGACCCGCAGGGAGTAATCCCTCGGAGAGAATATTGGCAACCGTTTCTCCCGCCTGTTGAACACTATCAAAACCGGCAAGGATGACCGATATAGTCTCGGGTTTTGGCAACAGTAAGACAGTGACTTCAACCACGATACCGAGCATACCCTCGGAGCCATGCAACAGCGCAAGCAAATCGAAACCAGGACTGTCGAATCCTGATGCACCGACCTCGTAAAGCTCACCCTCCGGTGAGATCATTTTCAAGGCGCGTACATTGTTGACCGTCAAACCGTACTTGAGGCAATGCACACCACCAGAGTTTTCTGCAATATTGCCACCGATAGTACAGGCAATCTGAGAACTGGGATCTGGCGCGTAGTAAAGATCAAGCTCTCTGACCGCGTCGCTGATACCCAAATTGGTGACACCGGGTTCGACCCGCGCAATACGGTTATCAACATCCACTTCCAGTACGCGATTAAACTTCGCAAGACTTAACAGCACGCCTTCAGGATGGGGCATGGCGCCACCAGACAAGCCTGTCCCAGCGCCTCTTGCCACCACTGGCACACCTTCTGCGTAACAAAGCGCCATGATCGCCTGGATCTCTGCAACGCATTCAGGCAATGCCACGCAAGCTGGCAGCATCTTCTTGGCCGTAAGACCATCGGTCTCATAGACCTTGAGCCGAGGTTTATCGGCGACCACATGGCCGCAAACGCCACTCAGACGTTGAATAAAACTGTCCACATTAATCTCCAGGGGGCCTTTCGCCATTGTACCGATTTCAAACAGAAACACCCCCGTCAAATTTGCGTATACTGGCGCCCCTAGACAAATCCGGAGGCCTTATGGCAATGAATACGGCAGAAGAAATCCTAGAGGATTTTCGGCAAGGCAAAATGGTCCTCATCATGGATGACGAAGATCGCGAAAACGAAGGTGACCTCATCATTGCTGCCGAAGTCGTGACAGCCGAACACATCACTTTTATGGCGCGAGAAGCTTGCGGCCTGATTTGCCTGACACTGACCGAGGAGCGCGGTAAACAATTGAATCTGCCGCTCATGGTGGAATCCAATAACTCCCTGCACGAAACCAACTTTACGGTTTCTATTGAAGCCGCTCAAGGCATTACGACGGGAATCTCCGCGGCTGACCGAGCCAAAACCGTGCGTACCGCTGTCGTAAAAAATGCGCGCCCCAACGATATTGTGATGCCAGGCCACATCTTCCCACTGATTGCCAAAAACGGCGGTGTTCTGAATCGCGCTGGACATACTGAGGCTGGCTGTGATCTCGCAAGATTGGCAGGCTATGAGCCATCCTCAGTGATTGTTGAGGTCATGAATGAAGATGGCACGATGGCAAAAAGGCCAGAATTGGAGGTGTTCGCGAAAAAACACAACCTCAAATTAGGCACCATTGCCGACCTTATTCACTACCGAAATCTAAATGACCGCACGATTGATCGAGTCGATAAGCGAACCGTACAAACGAACGATGGCGAATTCACCTTACACACCTACACAGACCGAGTCTCTGATAGTGTTCACCACGCATTATCCATGGGCGAAATCAAAGCAGATGAACCCTGCCTGGTAAGGGTCCAAACCATTGATAACCTGCGCGACGTCTTTGGTACAGAACGACCGGGTTTCAAACAATCATGGTCGATTCGCGAGACCATGACCCGCATCGCAAAAGAGGGTAAAGGCGTCATGGTGGTCGTAGATCAACTTGACTCCAAGAAAGATATTTTGAATCAGATCGAGTGCTTTCCTGAAATGCCGCCACAACAAAAAGGCCTCTCAGAAAGTGGCGTATATCGAGTGGTCGGAACCGGCTCCCAGATACTACGAGACCTGGGCGTCGGTAAGATGCGACTCCTGAGTAGCCCCTCTCGCTATAATGCAATCTCTGGATTTGACCTTGAAGTGGTTGAATTTCTGGAAAACGAATAGTGGAAGTTACGACTGAAGAACACGCGACGCCGCTGGTTCGAATTTTTGCCACCAAGTTTACGACAGCGCTGCGGCAGCCAGGCTATGCAGCGCTCATGACCAAAAGCCTGGGTAAATTTTCTCTACAGTCAAAGACAGATCCCCAGGCAATTACCGTGGCCATTAGTAAAGCGGGACCACACCTTTCATCTGGCGTCGATCAATCGTCAGACATCATTATTTATCTCGATTTCGCAAACCCGAATGCATCACCCAAAGTCAAAGGACTTTTGCGCCATCCGCTTTTCGCAAATGCGGTAGGCAAGCTACTAGAGTTTCCCGAGGCCAATTGGGCCGACGCCCTGAAGCGACTCTGGGACCAATACAAGGATTTTCCTGGTATGCCTGATGGGATTACTGCCAGGAGCACAGACGAGGGCCAGCAGCTAAGTGTCGGCAGTTCCGATGAACCGGCTTATCTGGAAGGCAACGCCGCCAACCTCGCCGAAGTCTTCAGCGGTGGCAGCCCTCTCGTACAACTGCTTTTCGAAGGGAAAATTCAAGGCCACTATCGCTTTCAGCATGTCGTGGTGTTGAGTGACGTGACCCTGCAAATGATGTTGAGAGCAGACTAGTGGATGATCTTAACGATTGGATGGACCAGCATCATGTCGCCGTCGTCAGAACCCATGCGACTAATCTTGAGGGTACCGGGATCGGCAAGCACCTAAAGCGAGATAAGTTTCTGTCCTACTTGCCAAAAGGTCACGGCATGAGCGATATGGTGATGACGATGGACCATACCGGCGCTCCGCACATGACCATGTGGCATCACGAACGAGAAGCTAATCTCGGCGATATCTATTTACGTCCCGACCTCGACACATTGATTTACGATGGCACAGACCCTGATCTAGGACATTGCATTGGGGATTTGACCAATGCTGCTGGACAGCCGCTTGAATTATGCCCGCGCTCTCTTTTGAAGAAGATCACCAATCAAATGAGTGACGCCGGCTATCAGGCCAGCTGCACATTCGAATTGGAGTTCTACATTTTCCAAGAATCTTTTAACGACCTTCGCGCCGCCAAATATCGACAGTTGACCCCAATCTCAGCAGTGCAACAAGGCGGCGGCATCTACAACCTTCGCAATGCTTTCCAGGTTAAACCGTTTATGAAAGAGCTAGTGAAACGAATGGAATGGCAAGGCATAGGCTGGGAAGGATGGAATGATGAGGCTGGCGCAGGTCAGGTGGAATTGAATCTCTGCCCCCTACCACCCATACAAATGGCCGATACCGTCGTACGCATCAAACAGATGGTTTATGAAGTGGGTTGCGACCTTGGTCATGCGGCGACGTTTATGGCAAATCTCGGCGGTAGCTTTGGCAGCGGCATGCACATGCATCACTCATTGCATAACGAAGCCGGTGAGTCACTTTTTTACGACGCCAGCAAAGAGCACTCACGCAGTGAACTCATGCACCAGTGGACCGCTGGGATCGTCGACACGCTGCCAGGTGCTGTGTCGTTCTTATGCCCTACTGTGAATTCATACCGTCGTTTTAAACAGTTTGCAGCCGTACCAATGATCCAGTCCTGGGGTGAAGACAATAAATCTACCGCCCTACGCCTGCTCAGCGGCAGTGCAAAGGCCTCCAGAATTGAACACCGACTAGCAGCATCTGACGTTAACCCCTATCTGGCCCTTGCTGTGACCTTTGCCGGCGGTCTGGCTGGTGTCGAAGAAAACTTGCCCCTAGCGCCTGAACATAAGGGCTTAGCATGGGGAGTACCAGCATCTGCAAAGGATCTACCGATCAACATCAAAGCTGCCGCAGAACGAACAAAAAAAGATACCCTGCTCAACAAAATGCTGGGCGAATCTCTAGTTCATTACTGGGCAAAAACCCGGCAAGCAGAGTGGCTTGCCTTTCATACTGAAGGTGCGGACGCCACGAGTCCTAATCCGACATTATGGGAATACCAGCGCTACTTCGAACTCGTATAGGAAACATCTATGAGATACCTACTTGCTATACTATTGCCGCCGATTGCTGTGTTTGTTTGCGGCAAACCTATCCAGGGCATCATCAATATTATCCTGACCTTGTGCTTCTATGTGCCAGGCGCCATCCATGCCGTGCTCGTTGTACACACTTACCACGCGGATGCTCGAACCGATAAGATTGTCGATGCCATGAAAGGTAAAGATTCGTGATCCTAAAAAAAGCCTTGCTGCTCGCCACCGTCGTACTCGCGGTAGGCTGCGAGTCCACCTACTACGACACGCTAGAAAAGGTCGGCTTTCACAAACGAGACATCCTGATTGATCGCATCGAATCCGCTCAGGAATCCCAGGTTGACGGCCAAGAGCAATTTAAGGATGCACTGGAACAATTTCAGGCTGTGGTAAATTTCGACGGTGGTGGACTTCAAGACATCTATGAAAAACTGAACGACGAGTACGAAGACAGTGTCGATACGGCGGAGACCATCACTGCTCGAATCGACAGCGTCGAATCTGTGGCAGACGCCCTCTTTGACGAATGGCAAACAGAACTAGGAGAATACAGCAACGAACGCTATCGCCGCGATAGCGAGCGACAGCTCAAAGAGACACAGCGCCGTTACAATCGCCTCCTCGTTGCCATGCGCAAAGCGGAGAAGTCAATCCAGCCGGTACTCACCACACTCAAGGACAATGTCCTGTTCCTCAAGCATAATCTGAATGCCCGGGCGATTGCCTCGCTGAAGCATGAACTGGGCACAGTCAATCAGGATGTCGCAGCACTGATTGCAACCATGCAATCTGCTATTGATGAATCAAAAGCGTTTATTACAGAACTCAAACAAGAGTAAGGAAGACAAGAATAGTCTTCCTATTCAATGACCCTATTCAATGACCCTATTCAATGACTCTGGCAAAAGTGTAGTCCGGGTCTGCACCCAATACCCGTCGCACAACGCCCCGTAATTTAGGGTGCTGCAAATAGGCTGAGCCCGTTTCAGCCATGGGCAATACCGGCACATCGGAACGAATCAACTTCTGCAATTTATCTGCTGCTGCCATGCGCTCGGCTGGATCAGAGGTGTCCATTAACTTGCTCAGCCACTCATCATATTCAGCACTGTTGTAACGGCCATCATTATTTTCATTGTAGGATGCAAGCAGATCCGCATAGGTCACGACATCATCAAAGTCGGGATACCAACTGGCGAGCGAAATATCAAAATCCTGACGATTCACCTTCTCGATATACTGCTTAAAAGTTTGTTGATCTACCTTCACGTCGATACCGAGATGACGACCAATGAGGCCCTGAAAATACTCAGCAATTTTGGCACCGGTGGGTGATGTCGTGCTGAGCAAAGTAATAGCCGGGAGCTTATCGACACCCAATTCTGACCGGACTTCTTCGGCTAATTGACGCGCTTTGTCGAGATCACGACCCACCGGCGCCAGCGGAAATTCGTCTACAAACTTTCCATCCACACCATTCAACCACGAAGGAAAGAAAGAGTGCGCCGGCTTATAACCGGGTATCCCGATCACCTTGTTGACGAATTCATTGGGATCAAAAATGAGCTGAATGGCACGACGCAATTTTTCCTGGCCCATCAGTGAAGTCGGCGTGTTGTTAAACCGCAGATAGGCCATGCCACCCGTCACGAACGTACGCAGTCGCATACCCTGCGCTGCGGCATCGTTCACGGTGTCTGCACCCATTCTCGCCAGTGCGATACGTCCATCGCGAAAAAGATTGAGTCGGGTACGATTGTCTTCGGTGATGTAGCCCACCTTCAGTTCATTAAGATGGATAGAATCGGCATTCCAATAGGTCGGATTTTTCACCAGCGTCATCTCTGCGCCGTGGACCCAGTTCACAAGTTTAAAAGGCCCGTTGTACAACAACTGATTCGCTTCTGCACCGTAGCGATCTCCCATGGATAGATGGAACTTCCGATTGACCGGATAGAACGCGGCATGAACCATGACCGTGATGCAGTAGCCACAAGGTCCCTCCAGATCTACTTGCAGCGTAAAATCGTCAATCGCCGTCACACCCAACGCAGTCGCCGGCAACTCGCCTTTTTGAATCCGCTGAGCATTTAGAATCGGATACATAATAGCCGCATAGGGAGCAGCGGTTTCTGGGTCATTCAGCGTACGCCAGGCGTAAACAAAGTCATGGGCGGTGACGGCTGAGCCATCGCTCCACTTGGCATTCTGTCTCAACCGGAAAGTAATCTGTTGCTCAGTTTGCTCCCAGGACACTGCCACGCCGGGCACCAGCTTACCTCGCTGGTTGTAACGAACCAGCCCCTCATTGACATGACCGATGACAAAGAAACTGACCAGATCTGTGGTGCGCAAACTATCCAGATTCGGCGGTTCTTGAGTCAATGCAATCGTGATGGATTGTCGCTCAAAATCAACGGCTTGCGCCGACGCCGCGGCTGTAAACCAGGATGTAAAAATGACAAGTAAAAGCAGTAGCCCGCGATCATTCATAAAAGCAAATACCGAGGTAATAAGAATGGCAATTGTGTCATGTTCGCTGCCGCTATGCAGTGTCTGACGATGCGTTACACTGCCTTTCATGGATCAGACTCTTTCTCTATTTGACGACCAGATCGCCAACTGGTTTCACGAAACCTACGGCGAACCCACCGATATTCAGCGCCAGGCCTGGCCGAAAATTGCCGAACAGGAAAACTTGCTGATTTCTGCCCCGACAGGTAGTGGCAAAACGCTTACCGCCTTCCTCTGGGCCATCAATCAGTTTGTCACCGGAAAATTCGAAACTGGTGCGACCCGGGTGCTCTACATCAGTCCGCTTAAGGCACTGAATAACGATATTCAACGCAACCTACTAAGCCCACTCGCTGCCCTACAGAAACGGGCTGAAGCAGCTGGGCTGCCGTTTCCTTCGATTCGTGTTCAGACAAGAAGTGGTGATACGGAACAGGTGGAACGTCGCCGCATGTTACGCCAACCACCAGAAATTCTGATTACTACCCCGGAAAGCCTCAACATCTTGCTCACCAGTAAAAGTGGTGAGTCGATGCTGCATCATATAGAAACGGTCATTTTGGATGAGATTCACGGTGTTGTTGGCGACAAACGCGGCGTTTACTTAATGAGTGCGGTGGAAAGACTGGTACCGCTTTCAGGAGAATTTCAGCGCATCAGTTTGTCCGCTACGGTCAAACCCATGGAACATGTCGCGGATTTTGTTGCCGGTTATCGTCTCTTACCCAACGGTTCATTTCAGCCGCGAGCCATCCAGTGTTTGAACTCGACGGCAACCAAACAGTATTCCGTTTCAGTTCGATACCCAGAATCTACCGCAAATCGCCCCGTCGAAGAGAAGGTCTGGGACTCATTGGCCGAGGATTTCGTGACAAAAATTCATGCCAATACGTCAACACTGCTATTTGTGAATAGCCGCACGCTGGCAGAAACCCTCACACACAAGATCAACACCGCGGCAGACGAGACACTCGCTTACGCCCATCATGGGTCACTGTCGAGAGAGATTCGCCTTGAGGTAGAACAGAAACTTAAAAACGGTGAACTCGCCGCCATCGTCGCCACAAGCACGTTGGAGATGGGGATCGACATCGGTGCGCTGGACGAGGTGATCCTCATTCAAGCCCCAGAAGGAATTGCCTCCGCCATTCAGCGTATTGGCCGCGCCGGTCACGGGGTGGGCGAGACCAGTCGCTGTACGCTTTACCCGACGCATCCCCTCGACTTCATTGAGTCCGCCGTACTTAGCAAAGCCGTACTGGATGGCGATATCGAGCCCATCAAAACGATTAATTGTCCATTAGATGTTTTAGCCCAGGTCATCATTTCCATGACCAGCACGCGGGTCTGGAAGCTAATGGATCTATTTCAAGAGCTACGCCGCTCAACGCCATTTCACGATCTAAAACAGCAACAGTTCGACCTAATCATCAACATGCTTAATGGCCGCTACGGTGAAGATCGGATTCGAGAACTTCGACCCAAAGTGATTGTCGACCAGCGCCAACAAACCATCGAGAGTCGCCGCGGGACAACTCTCTCCCTTTACATGTCAGGTGGCGTTATTCCCGATCGTGGCTATTTTCAGATTCGCCATCAGGACAACAACGCAAGAATCGGCGAATTAGATGAAGAGTTTGTCTGGGAAGCTTATGTGGGCAAGGTGTTCGCATTTGGCACCCAGCACTGGCAAATCAAGAAAATTACTCACAACGACGTGGTGGTTGCACCGGCAAAGCCGACCGCGCTTGCACCACCGTTTTGGAAGTCCGAGGGCATGAACCGGACCTTTCACTATGCAGATCGAATCGGCCGTTTTCTCGAAGCCGCGGACGCCGAACTGTTTGATGAAAGTTTCGCCCAGTGCCTCATGACTGATCATCACTTGGAACCGTTGGTCTGCAAGGAATTAATCGCGCTACTACAAAAACAGCAAGCACACACCCAGACGCCGTTACCCCATCGCCACCACCTGCTGATTGAGAAGATCCAGGCCGCTGCGGGTAATCAATCCGGTTATCAAATCGTGATACACACGGGTTGGGGTAGTCGAATTAATCGTCCCTTAGGTCTTGCGATGGAAGCAGCCTGGCTTGATCGCTGGGGAGAACAGCCTGAAATCTTTGTGACTGACCAATGCCTTGTACTACAAATGATCGAGGATTTTGATGCTCAAAATTTACTCGAACTCGTCTCTGCTAGCGATATCGAACAACTACTGCGCAAACGTCTGGAAGGATCTGGATTTTTTGGTGCCCGGTTTCGTGAAAATGCCGGACGCTCCTTGCTATTGTCCAAGGGTAAGTTCAATGAACGTAAACCGCTATGGATGAGTCGCCTACAATCCCAAAAACTTCTGGATGTCGTTTCAAAATATCAGGACTTTCCGATCTTGCTCGAAACCTGGCGCACCTGCCTACAGGATGAGTTTGACCTTGAAAATCTGCGGCTGGTTTTAGGTGAACTCGCCACTGGCGAAATCCGTGTTTCTGAGGTATCCAGTCAACAGCCCAGCCCCTTTGCACAAACAGTCGCGTGGGATCAAATCAACGAATACATGTATATGGGCGATAAACCGCGTTCATCGACATCCTCAAACTTATCTCGCGATCTACTCGAAAGTCTGGTTTTTCAGCCCGCCCTGCGCCCCGCCATACCCGCCAACATTATTCAGGACTTTCTCGTAAGACGGCAACGAACTTTACCGGGTTACGAGCCGCAGACCGAGGTCGATCTGGTTGAGTGGGTGAAAGAACGATTACTCATCCCGGTCCGAGAGTGGTGGCATGACTCTCTTAGTTCACACGAATTGCCCGATCTGTCCAATTTACCCGGCGACCTTGAAATTCTAATTCACAACGGTGCGCGCATGATTGTCGCTGCAGAAGATGCGAGTTTGGTGAATAGCCAACTCGCCGAGTTAAGCCCAACGCTACTCGGTAACTGGCTGCAGTATTACGGTCCCATCACCCTCGATCAAATTTGCGAGCATATCGGCACAAGCAGCGCAGAAACAGAAGCGGCACTCAGTCGCTTATTGGGTGACAACACGCTGATCGTGGGTCCGCTGGTTAAGGATGACGAACTGCTCTACTACTGTGATGCAGCAAACTTCGAGGTGTTGCTCCGCTTTGTCCGGCAGGCCGCACGAATCAATTTCGAGCCATTACCACTCGCTCAACTCACACCATTCTTGTACCAGTGGCAGTGTCGTTATATCGGAAAAGATGCAGAAGATGACTTGCCAGGTTTGATTGATATTCTGCAATGCTTACCGATGGACCCCGAGGCATGGGAACAACACTTATTACCTTCTCGCTTAGCTGGCTACGATAGCCGCTCACTAGATCTAATGATGCAGTCCGGTGGGCTTTACTGGGTCGGCGATCAAAAACAGAAGGTCCAATTTTGTTTTGCTGACAACCTCCCACTGTTAGATGACGAGGCTTATTCCAACTCAGCACCAGAACACCCTCTCTTTGCTGATCGATTTAGCCGCTATGATTTTTTGACCTTGTTGGACAAAACAGGGCTGGTGGCTTCCGAGCTTGCAGAACAGCTATGGCAAGCTGTCTGGAAAGGGTCCATTAGTAATGACACATTCATTGCCTTACGCTCCGGTATCTTGAACAAGTTCAAGGTGACAGAGACGACTCCCAACAGATTACCCCGCTCTCACCGAGCCAGTTTTCGCAACTGGAAACGAGAAATACCGTTCGCTGGAAACTGGCATCAGATACGCCATCCAGAACCCTCTGCAGATACAATAGAAACCGAAGAAAGAAATAAAGAGCGCGTTCGGCTACTGCTAGACCGGTATGGCATCCTATTCAGAGAATTGTTACTGCACGAGCAAACCGCGTTTCGCTGGAGGAACTTATTTCGCTCCATACGATTGATGGAACTCTCAGGCGAACTCTACTCGGGCTATTTTTTTGACGATATCCCTGGACCCCAATTTATATCTCCTACTGCACTGGCGTCGTTAACCGCGCCATCAAGCAGGCAAACCTTTTGGTTGAATGCAACCGACCCAATCTCCACTTGCGGTATGGCCTTACCTGAGCTGGCAACGGTAACTAAATATCTGCCGCGCAGAGTTGCGGGTAACTATCTGACATACTCAGGAAACGAATTGATACTTGTGGTCGAACAACACGGCAAAAAACTGCGCTTTTACTTGCCACCAGATGCCGAGACGATTCAGGCAAGCTTTGGAATTTTACATCACCTGCTAGAACGTAGATTCGCGCCGAAATCAAAGATCACGTTAAACTTGATTAACGATGAACCCGCGAGGCAAAGTGCTTATCTGGCACCACTTGCCGAATCATTTGACCTGGTTCGAGATCATAAATCGATTTATCTACAAAAGAAATTTTCCGTGTAAGTTTTTAGTCTAACTTTTCTCTATAAAGAGCACTGTCATGAAACCCTTGCTACTGACCCATCCCGATTGTCTTCGTCACGAGATGCCCCGCCATCCGGAACGACCAGCGCGCCTAACAGCAGTGATGGACGCGCTTGAGAAAGATGGCCTCACCGGGGACATGGAGGAAATTCTAGCCTCAGAAATCGATATCACCCTGCTACAACAGGTCCATCCGGTTGACTATATTCAACATATCGAAAGTTCCGAACCCAGTGAGTCAACCTATAAGGTTGATCCTGACACCTATATGAGTCCAGGCAGCGCGAGAGCCGCGAAGCTTGCTGCAGGTGCTGTCGCAGAAGCGACCAGCCGAGTGCTTAAGGGCGAAGCGAATCGAGCATTCTGTGCCATAAGACCACCGGGACATCACGCCGAGGTGGCGGCCGCTTTCGGTTTTTGTTTGTTCAATAATGTCGCCATTGCAGCAGAGCTCTCGCTACAGAGCCCCGAGATTAATCGAGTCGCGATTTGCGATTTTGATGTGCACCATTGCAACGGCACTGTTGATATATTTCAAAGCAGACCCGAGGTACTGGTGTGTTCGAGCTTTCAAAATCAATTTTACCCGCATCGATTCCTCGACTTTAGTAACGACCATATCATTAACACACCATTGGAAGCAGGAACCCAATCTCGTACTTTCCGCAATTTAATAGAGAAAAACTGGTTGCCAGCAATCGCCAATCACAAACCGGATCTGATTTTTGTTTCTGCTGGATTTGATGCGCACAAAGACGATCCCCTGGCAGAAATCTGTCTTGTGGACGATGACTATTCGTGGATTACCAGCTTACTGGTAGATCTAGCGAACAGTCATTCTAAGGGAAGACTTATTTCAACAATGGAAGGCGGATATGAGCTTGAGGCGCTAGCCAGATCCGCCAGACTGCATGTAGAACAATTGTTAAAGAGCTGACGGCTCTTTATCCGCTGACGGCTCTTTATCCGCTGACGGCTCTTTATCCGCTGACGGCTCTTTATCCGCTGATGGCTCTATGCCAAGTATTGCGCGGTGTCGACTTCGTCGATCTGGGACGGCTCGAGAAACTTCTCTGCATAGTCTTTATAAACCCCGGAACTCAAGAACAGCTTGAACAGTTCTGGGTCAAGATGCTGATCCTTCACCATAAAGCCCATGATTTTGATGCTTTCACTGAGCTTTTTCGGTTTTTTGTATGGACGGTCTGCAGCAGTAAGCGCTTCAAAAACATCAGCGATCGCCATGATGCGGGCCGGGACTGACATCTCCCCCCCCATAATTTTCTTCGGGTAACCTGTGCCATCCATTTTTTCATGATGGCCACCGGCAATCTCTGGCACTCGCTCAAGATGCCGGGGAAATGGCAAGTTCTCCAACATCACAATAGTTTGAACAATATGGTCGTTGATTTTGAACCTTTCCTCAGTCGTCAGCGTGCCCCGTGCAATCGACAGATTATAGACTTCACCCTGATTGTATTTATGTTCCGGCACGTCAACGTCGAAACCATAGCGGTTCTCAGGATCTGCCGAATGAACAACGACGTCATGCTCGACAATATGATCGACACGATCGGCGAGCAAATTTTCGACGATTGGCAACGTTGGTGCTGGTGTCCGAGACTTTCGTTCAGCCTCATCAAACGAAACACCCAATCGATCATCGAGGGTGCGGGTCCATTGATAGCCAGCAATCTTTCGCAACCGCTCAAGGCGCTCTTCCTCCATAAACTCACCACCAAGATTACATTCAGCAATAAATTCAAAGTCATCGTCGAGTTGAGCAAGGTCCTTATCCAGCAGCGCTTTCAACACTTCACGGTTCTCTGCGCCGTCAATGATTTTTTGCTGGTAGGCAATAACTTGCTCACACTTGATCACCTCAAACCGGGTGCGCACCTCATGGATTCTGTCGGTGATAGTTTCGAGTTTGGTTGCCTTGTCCACCACGTACTCTGGCGTGGTGACCTTGCCGCAGTCATGCAACCAGGCACCTATATGAAGCTCGTACCATTCTTCTTCGTTTAGAGAAAACTCTTTGAAAGAGCCTTCCTTGGATTTACACGCTGCCTCCGTCAACATTTCGGTCAGTTCAGGCACGCGCTGACAGTGACCACCGGTATAAGGCGACTTGGCATCCACCGCACTCGCCATCAGCTCGATAAACGAATCTAAAAGGTTCTTTTGAGATTCGATAAGATTTTGATTTTCAAGAGATATAGCTGCTTGAGAGGCAAGTGCCTCAATGAGCGGTTGGGTATCAGGAGAGAATGCACAGACATTGCCGTCTGCATCAATCGAGTTCAATAGCTGCAAGACACCGATCACGCGATCGGAATTGTTCTTCAGCGGTACCGTCAAAAATGAACGGGATTTATAGCCAGTTGCCTCGTCAAACTTTTTCGTGCCAGTGAGATCGAAGTCAGTTGTGGCATAGGCATCTTCAAGATTGAGTGTCTCTCCCGTATTCGCGACATAACTCACCAGGTTCTGTAGATTCGGCTCACCGTCAGGTAAAAATATACCGACAGCCGGCAAACTGATATCCACGCCGGTCGTGCCACCCTGAGCAATGCTAAGGGAATCTGTTCGAACAATAGTGAATTCCAGTTGATCTTCGCGATTGCGAATGTAGAGCGTGCCACCATCGGCACCGCCAATATCTTTGGCCTCTAGAAGAATAATTTCCATTAGGCGGTTGCTGTTCTTCTCTGCAGAAAGTGCAATGCCAATATCGATCAATCGCTTAAAAGATAGCTGCTCAGATGCCACTCAATAGTCCTTTGCCCTGACGTACATGTGTAAAGATGGTTTATATCCATTTGACGACTGATCATCAAGTAACCAGTTCTCATCTCATCATACTTGTTATCAAACTGCCCACATACTCCTCAAAGTACTAATCAACGTACTGATCAAAGTACTAATCAACGTACTAATCAAAGTACTAATCAACGTACTAGTCAACTAAGTACCTGAGACGGTGGCCACGCTGGTTATCATCCGCTAAGCTCAGTATTTTCTCTGAGTCGCTCATCTATATGGCTGCCATTCCGTTTACTCATCGCTACGATTTCAGTTACGCCGAGATTGAACAGATCACACCACTCATCAGACGTGTGACAGCCCGCAATCCTAGCGGCTTCACTTTTCACGGCACTGGCACCTATATCATCGGCAAAGGCAACGTTGCTGTCGTTGACCCTGGCCCAATGCTCGAGGAACATATTGAGTCACTCAAACAGTGCCTGATTGGGGAAACCGTTACCCATATTTTGATCACTCACACTCACCTCGACCATTCTCCTGCTGCAGCGCCACTGAAGGCCCATTGGCAATGTCCCACTTACGGCTATGGCCCCCATGGCGCCGGTAAAATCGAATCCGGTGTCCCTATTGAAGCCGGCGGTGATATGGACTTCAGACCGGATGTTGTGATTCGAGATGGCGATGTGCTGGAAGGTGATGGCTGGACAGTTGAGTGTGTGTACACCCCGGGGCATACCTCAAATCACGTATGTTTCGCGTTACAGGAAGAAAATGCGCTATTTACCGGTGATCACGTCATGGGCTGGTCTACCAGCGTAATAGGCCCACCGGATGGCGACATGACACAGTATATGGCGAGTCTGGAAAAACTACTCGGCCGATCAGAAGACACCTACTGGCCAACACATGGCACCTGTATCAAAGATGTAAAAACCTTTGTTCGGGCGTTTATCGATCACCGCCTGGCGCGAGAGCAGCAAATTCTGGACTGCGTCAACAAAGGCATTCGCCAGATCGGCGAGATGGTGCCGCAGATGTATCAAGAGACGGACAAAGCCCTTTACCCGGCAGCTGCTCGATCCGTCCTTGCCGCAATGGAGCGGCTAGTTGCCGATGGAAGGCTGCACTGTTCAACTGCTGCACCCGAGCTGGATTCAGACTATACCGCCTATAAAGCCGACAACGAGGTATAGGGTGAAGCTTGAACAATGGGTCGATTAACCGCCTGGATGGAGCCCGCAGCATATCCATTTAGCGCCACTCTGGCGTTTTCGGAGCGCAGTTTAGCGCCATCGTAGTGGGAGTAGTCGCTGAGTTCGATGTCCTGCTGCCTGGTCTGCCCTGCAACATCAATGTCACCCTGGTCATTCAGATCTAACTCAAATAGATCTGCGACCACATTCAGCAGTGAGGCCTTGCCCTGGCCGGACAGGGTGATTTGAAGATAATTCGCATCGATGTAGCCTGAATCAAATCGCGCTCTCTCTAGCAGCGCGAGCCGAATCTCTGGTGCCACGACCCGGGCAAGGTTGATTCGTTCACTCCCTTCAAGACGAACCAGAAGCTGGCGTTGTTGCAGAACCAAACCTTCGAGCGAATAGGTGCGAATATCAATGGAAGATGGGCTGGTCGCCGTAATTGTTACGTTGTGCCCATTTCGCGAGATCGAAACACCTGATTCATCATAGGTTAACTGGGGCATCGCGCTGTATCGGAGACGGACCTCGATGGGTCCTTGAATGGTGATGGTGTCAGATGGATGGAGTTCCATCGCCCTGGATTGCAGACAGATTAAGCCAATCGTCGATGCTATGGCAATTTTGATCAACAGTCCCATTTTCTACCCCTTGATTAACTCTATAGGCGGAAATGCACAGGGCGTGCCAGATCTATATCACATTGATTTTAAACATTTATTTTTTTATTATGGTAGCGATAGAGCCATTTCGCCACCATGTATTAGCCATTTTCACCAATAGAAAGTTCTACCCGGCATGGGTGATTTCACCCCACAAGGCATCTGCCCCTGCTTTGCAGAAGTGCTTGCCGATAAGGATTTGCCACTCTCGCTCGGCGCCATACTCATCGCGCCACTGCCAAAGACGCCGGGTTCTAAGATTCAGTGCATGCTCAAGCGTGTAGCCAATTGCACCATGAACCTGATGTGAAATATCACTGACGAGGGCGACGGCTTCCCCCGTACGCACTTTACCAATTGCAATATCCAGAGGTTTGTCAGCGGTTAATACGGCATCAGCACAGCGTTGGCAGGCTGCAGCCTCGCCAGCAAGAACGGCTAATTGATGTTGTATGGCCTGAAACTTGGCCAGCGGCCGGCCGAACTGCACACGATCGGACACATACTGCACAGACATCTCCAGGACCCGTGAAATTGCGCCTGCCATCAGATTAATGCGCGTTGCAGCACCAAGTCGTCGAGCCAGTTGTGCGGCATCTGAGAGCGCCACAAACTCACCCTGAACTGGCGTGAGGTCAAGATCCAGACTTGCCCAGGACTCCCCCGAGATCCCCGTTATCCGTGTCCAGGCTATATCGACGTTTGGCGTTAACACGAATCCTTGATCTGTCACCCATAGAATCGATTGCGCCACCTCGCTATAAGTGACTTGTCGCACTTTGCCGCGCAATTTTCCCGACGTGTCATTTTGACCCTGAACCAGAGCGATCGTCATGATCCCTTCAGGCAGCGTTAGTTGCTTCGCTGCTAACAATGACGCACTCATCAAATGCTCAGCTAGAGGAATCGGTGCGGCCGCAGCGCCAGCTTCCCTGACAAGCAACAGTGCATCGGCAAGTTCGCCACCGGAACCACCCGCCTCCGGTGCAACCCCCGCAAGTGTTAATCCGGTTTCTTCCAAAGTGTCCCAGAGACCGCGGGGAAACTCACCCGCTTCCGCTGCATCGACAACTGGCTTGGCGCATTGATCGACAAAAATACGTTTCGCCGTTTCGATAATGAGTTGCTGTTCTTCATTCATGGTGAGTTTTCCTTATCTCAAGCCAAGACCACGAGCAATCATGCCTCGCAGAATTTCCCGGGTTCCGCCGCGCAAAGTAAATGAGGGCGCGTGCAAAATACATTGATTGAGTGTATCAACGAACCGGGGCGAAACCTGACCCGGCGTCAGTTGGCGAATGATCTCGGGCACCATTCGTTCATAGGTGTTCCCGAGATCCTTAATGAGCGCTGCTTCGACATTCGGCATCTTGCCCGCTTGAAGCATCCCTGCGACAGATATCGACATCCGCCTTAAGGTGATCAGATGGGCGAGCAATCGTCCGATCAGCGCAGCCTGTTCATCATTTGGTTCGACGCCTACCTCTCGAACAAATTCCACCAATACGCGAAATGCGGACAGAAACCGCTCCGGGCCGCTACGCTCAAAGCCTAATTCGCTCATCACCTGGTCCCAACCATTACCCGGTTGGCCCACAATATGATCATCGGCAATAAACACGTCATCAAAGAACACTTGATTGAAATCCGTATCGCCGGCGAGGTTTTTTATGCCCGTTATTGTGACGTTCTTATCCGCTAGATCAACAATGACCTGACTCATACCAGCATGTCGGTTATCTGAAGCCGGTGCCGATCGAACCAGGGCAATCATGTAGTGATTTAAGTGAGCGCCTGATGTCCATATCTTACTGCCATTCAGCAACCAACCACCTTCTGTTTTGGTTGCCATCGAACGAATGGAGGCAAGATCGGAGCCAGAGTCTGGCTCACTCATGCCAATTGAAAAATAGCACTCACCCCGGGTGATGGCGGGCAAATACTTCTGCCGCTGGGCTTCTGTTCCAAACTTCAAGAACTGTGGACCGCTCTGCCTATCGGCAATCCAATGTGAGCCCACTGGTGCGCCAGCCGCTAGTAGCTCCTCGGTCACAACATAGCGTTCAAGAAAGGATCGCTCACTACCGCCGTAAGCCTTGGGCCAGGTTATCCCGATCCAACCACGCTGTCCCAACTTTCGGCTTAACTCGGCAGAATCTCCAGCATTGAAATCTGAGTTTCTTAGATAATCAGCAGGCAGCTCTGCTTCGATAAACTCACGTACTTCTAAACGCAGCGCTTCCGCTGCAGCGGGTAATGACACAGGCTCAAACTGGAACATAAATAACTCAATTTCGACAATCGCCACATACGTTAATTTGTTACCAGGCCTATTGCAAACGCAGCACTCGCGCCAAAATCTGCCCGTGGTATGCTTGATCTCAAAGAAGAATAATCGTAACTGCAAATGTAGTTTCAGCGCTGGAAAAAATATGCCGTGTGTCGTTAGCCTCGACCAGATCAGCCAGGATCAGGTCACCGTCGCTGGAGGAAAAGGCGCCAACCTTGGCGAACTGATCCGGCATGGCTTCCCTGTACCGCCGGGCTTTGTTGTCACCGCAGCGGCCTACTCAAAGTCCGTTAGTGATTGGGACTTGATTAATCAAACCCCACGACAAATCCAACGTCAGATTATGGCGCAACCGATCGATCCAGATCTCGATGCTGAGTTACAAGCGCACCATCATCAGCTTGCCAAAAAAATCCAGCAAAAATTTGTTTACGCGGTGCGTTCTTCAGCTACTGCAGAAGATCTTGGCGATGCCAGCTTTGCTGGTCAGCATGATACCTATTACTACGTTACAGCAGACCAAGTGCCAGAAATGGTCAAACAGTGCTGGTCCTCTCTTTGGTCAGATGCCGCCTGCAGCTATCGAGAATCTCACGGCATTGCCCACCACTCGGTCAATATGGCCGTTATTGTGCAGCTAATGGTGGAGTCAGAGATTAGCGGTATTACCTTTACCGCCAATCCAATCTCGGGCAACACCGACGAAATTCTCACTGAAGCAAGCTGGGGGATGGGCGCGGCGATCGTTGATGGGCGCGTGAGCCCTGACCAATACATCTTTAGCCGTGAGCGGGACGAAGTCATCTCTAAACGAATTGCTGACAAAAAATTTATGGTGCCTGCAACGCTCCAGGAAAATGATTCTCGCCTGATGGCTGTACCGGCATCGCTACGCAGCAAAGAGGCATTAAGCCAATTCCAATTCACCACTTTGATTGACTGGGCGCTAAAATCAGAACGTTATTTTGGCAAACCTCAAGATTTGGAGTGGGCATTCCATGGCGAAGATTTTTTTATCTTGCAGTCACGTCCGATCACGACGTTAAAGCAAGCGAACGATGAAATCCCCGAGGGTGAGTTCGTCCTGTTTAAACCCATCGCAGAAAACTTTACCGACCCATTATTACCGCTGTCCCGGGATATATTGCGTCGCATATTCCCGATGATGGAAATCATTCACGGCCGGGTCTACATCAATATCGCTCACATCAAACCGCTGTTCCCATTTAAAATAGATAGCCAGCAGATCGCGCAGATCGCTTATCTATCCGGCGCTATCGAACAACGACCTGCACTATCGCCTTTGAAGCTCATTGGCCTCAGTGTCATTGGGTATGTTAATTATCTGCTGATGGGTGTTTTCTATTATCGAACAGGCAGGCTACCGGACGACTTCATGAACAGCTTTAGACAACGGTCTAGTGATGTTGCTGACGATGACAAGGTTGATGCTCCCGGCGCGATGGAAAAACTCTTCTTTCGGCCCAATTTTTTTGAGCCCGTCGGAAATATGGTATTCCTGGCGAATATGAGTGCACCCCGTTACATGTTGCTTATGGCGTTGCTCAGAAAACTACTCAAATACTGGATGCCGAACCTGCGAGAGGATGCCGCTTCCTATCTAACTTCCGGTACCGAGGGAATACTTTCTACAGATATGGGCCGACACATCTGGTTTCTCTCTGAGCAAGCGAGATTGTCGCCAATCGTTATCGATATTATCCGCGGCAATGAATCTCATCACGCTCTAGAGAAGCTTCGTAACGAGTTTGGCGCCCAGCTCTTTATGCTCGAATTGAACAAATTTCTTGCCATCCACGGCCACAGAGCACTGAAAGAATTCGAACTCAATTCAGTTCGTTGGGACGAAGACCCCGCCCCCATTATCGCCATGCTGAAAAACTATCTACAGACGGATGCCGACCCCACGCGGATCGAGCATCGTGTCAGGGATGAGCGAGTCAGGTTTACCTCTGAAATTCGCAACCTACTCGCAGGGAAGTTTCTTGAATCATCTTTCGGTTGGCGGTGGAAAATTATTGATGCCTTACGCCAACAGACAAAATACTACATAAGGCTCAGAGAAAACTCCCGCTTCTTCCATATCATGGGCTTCTATGCAGTCCGCAAGAAGGTCCTAAAAGTCGAAGACGCGTTACTGCAACAGGGAAAATTGAAATGTAAGGATGATGTTTTCTATTTGGACTGGAAAGAAATTCAGGATCTTCAGAGCGGTAAACTCAATTGGTTAGATGTCGAAGATCGCATTCGAGAGAGAAGAATGGACTTAATTCGTCTCAGTAAGATGACTCCGCCAAAAACATTCGGCATTCATATTGACGAAACAGTAAGAGAAGGCGAGGAGCATCATATTCTCGGTCAGGGCGCATCACCCGGCGAATGTGAAGGCATTGCCAGGGTTATTATGGACCCCGCCATTGACGCAACTGTATTGCCGGGAGAGATCCTCGTAGCCCCATATACAGACCCTGCTTGGACGCCCCTATTTCTTACCGCTAGTGCTGCCGTTGTCGAGGTGGGCAGCTATCTGTCACACGCCGGTACAATCGCCAGAGAATATGGCTTGCCTTGTGTCGTTGATGCACCGAACTGCACGGCACGATTGAAAACCGGTGATCGTATTCGAGTAAACGGCAGCAACGGTACGGTGGTTCTATTAAACGACGTGGAGAGTTTGAATGCTTGAGATGATCGCTCAAACCCTCCTGGCAGGACTTTTACAGCTGACAGGGTTCTGCATCGGCGTGCATCTTACGATGACGTTACTGGGTTCTCTCTATCGCATTATCGACCTCGGATACCGCCTCCGTGAGTTCTGGTTGCAGGTCACCGCGCGGATTTTTTTGAACGCCGGCATTATTTTTTTGGTGTACTTTCTCGCCAGCGGCAATTTTGAATTGGGCATTTGGGTCGGACAGTGTTTCTTTTTGATATTTCATATTTCGATATTCTGGGTGGGTCGGATCGCTTTGTTCCTCCTCCATCGTCGTTAGCGACCAGAGCGTTCTACAAGCCATAACAAGCGGTTGATGCAACTCGACCAAAGGTCTACAGGTACACCGTTGGTCGACAAACACGGTTACAAAGGTGAAGTGATTCACAAAACAGAATGAACAGCATGTTCAAGTGCTCACTCGTTGCCTATCTTTCACATCAGGCCATTGGCCAATCCGACAATCGGACTGATGAATATGAAAGGCGATGAAAAATGGATATTGCAACACTACTCCGCTTTACCGTTATATTTTTGGTCCTGGCCACGACCTTCAGCGCGAACATGACTGATAACCTCATCGCCCGCTTAGGCATCGAGCAATCTTATGGTTATGTCCTGGGGTTGGCGCTGATGTTCAGTCTGATGCTGACCGAACGAAATGCTTTCATTATCGCTGCTGTGGTTTTGTTAAGCCTGAACGCAAACATGCCCGTAGAGTTTTCGCTGAACATGGGGCTAGATCGAGACTACTACGCGGGGGTAATGCTGGCACTCTTGTTTCAACCCGTTATGGTCCGAACAATGCAACTCGAATAAAAGCAATAGAAGAAATGGTGGTAACAGTCGTAACAATGCGGCGAATTTATTCGCTCCTAAATTCTGGAATTTCCATTACTGTGGTGCGAGGCACCGCTTGTATATAAATAATACCGTTGTGGGGTTGATCCATCTCACCTTTAAAAAACAAATACTCAAATACCTCATCCGCTATTTCCTGGGCTACCGTTACAGAAAACACATCTTTTTCACGTTGCTCGCCCACCCCGCGATCCTGAATTTTCCCGGAACGCCCGACGCCACGGGCGTGACTAAAATTGGCGTTATGGATGTTGTATTCTTGACTAAGCCCTTGCACCAATAATACCCCGATACCCTTGGGCACAATGCACACGATCTGCTTGGCATTATCCATTAGGTTTTTCATTGACTTAATTTCTCAATGATCTCACGAGGAATATAGGTCGCCGCCTTTTCAAGTTTCGAGACATAGATCATGCCAGCTGCCGGCACGTCGAGCTCTGCAGCGAAATACATACGCTCAAAAATACGATCGACCTGGTCATCTGCAACCAGAGTTGTAATCACTTCTTTTTCAACCTCAATGGCCAGACCCAAAAGACCCAACCGCTCTCTGACTCCACTGCCATAACCGTAATAAATTGTTGCACCCTGGGCACCGGCATCTTGAGCTGCCTGAACAACAGCATCGGCTTTACCCCGCTGAACGATGCAAGTGATCATGGAGACGTCTGTGAGTATTGTCAGTTCTCTAGTGCTCATACAATCGGTGTCCCTATGGCTTCATCGGTGAATTGTGCATTGCTACGCCGGTTGATCTTCCACTTTATATACAGGCCCGTGGAGAGAACCGCGACAACAGGTCCAATGGATGCCATCGATAGAATGCCAAATCCCTCAACAGCCCCCAATGCATTACCAAAGCCGAGCCCCATGGCAAGCACCAGAGGAACCGTCACAGGTCCCGTGGTGACGCCAGCACTATCCCAGGCGATATTCACGAATTCTTCATTCGAAAAAATGGTCAATAGAATCGCCAGCGAGTAGCCGGGCACCAACAAATAGACGATGGGGATATTAAATACGATCTTCGCAACACCAACGGCAATACCGCTGCCCACCCCAAGCGAAACCGCATACATCAAGCTCGATTTCTTAAATGAGCCATTGGTTAAGTTTTCAACGGTCATGCCAAGCGCGTTCAATGCTGGTTCGGCCAGCGTCGCACCAAAACCGAGCAACCAAGCAAAAACCAGAGCAACCAGTAAACCTGTTCCTAGCGCATAAAGCGGCGATTCATCGACGCTGGCCAATTCTGCAAAAGCTGCTGGTACTAGGCTGCCACTTTGACCGCCCAGTTTGGATAAGCCGTAACTTAATCCGAGGTTGAACACGACCATGCCAAGTACACACAGAAAAATACCGAAGCCGATAATAGTTGGCTGACGAATCCGTTCGCGCAATAGCACCATCATCACCAACAGCAAAAAGATAACCAGAGGTACAATAGCGCGAACACCACCGACGACTTCAACACCGGGTGTGACTTCCCACCAGGGCGGTGTAACAGTCGTTGCTGACACTACCTGCGCGGCCGCAATAATCTCTTCCGGGGTTGAGACAGACGAGACATACAAAGCAAGAAGCATCACAGCCACAATCGGAAACAACGAGGCCAGCGTGACGATACCAAACCCGGACAAGGAATCACTCCCCTTGCCCGCCGCATGGGCAATACCAATTCCCAATGACAAAACGAGCGGCACTGTCACTGGACCCGTTGTCACGGCACCACAATCGAATGCCAAACCGAGTACCTTGGAGAGTTCTGGATCCAGCGCCATGTAAATCGATATCAATAGAACCGGTACCAGCGTCATAAAGATAAGCGGCTTAAGGCTCCAACCATAAATAAATCGAACGGTTCCCAACGCTGCCGCGAGGCCTACGCCGATACCAACACACAGCACCAGCACACCCGCCCAATCATTCAATAGCGTGTATAAATAAGGTGCGAGCGTCACATCGACAAGACTACCCGCTGTTTGCAGAGCGCCAATTGCAGGTTCCGCAAAAGTCACCCCAATTCCGAGCAAAAATACGACGACAATCACCGTCGGGAGCTTCGCCTTGGCCGGTAACGAGTGGCCAAGCGCTTCGCCGAATGGCATTAAGCCCACCTTCAGACCTTCCATAAAGATCATCAAGCCCACAATCACCGCCACCAATCCAAGCCCAATAATACCGGCGTCGGTCACGGACTGCTGCAGGATGAACATTTGAAATAGCACCAGATAAACCGCCAGCGGCGTTACCGACGAAAACTGTTCCATAAAGCGCACAGAAAGATAGGGTTTTAACAGACGATAAATGTCACTGGAGCCAACACTCAGCGCTGCTGGACGGTGAGCTAGAACTTCACCGGCCGAATCATACTCAACGGGCGGTGCCATTTTGTTATAGCTGAGTTGGTCCTGGTGGACGTCGAGCTCACGGGTCAATCGCCCAAATGATATGGCTGTTTCACTCACCAGGTTTCCTCAGGTTCTTTTAGTTTTTGGCCAGTTTACGAGTTTCTGACCACAGGTAAACTCGTAAATCACGCCACAATCGTTGCCTGCCAGTGGTTTCAGGCAGAAGCGCTATCACGGCCTTGGACTCGTCCGTACAAGGCCATCACGTTCGTATTGGCTTCGTTTAAGGGCTGCCCCACGGTGGCACCAAACTCGAGAAACACATAAAGCAGAATGTCCGCTAGCGTGAAACGATCTCCGCAAATGAACTGCTTACCCTCGATTTGAGTATTGAGCCACGTCAGCCTTTCTTGAGCCGTCGCTTTTAAGTCATCCGCAGCCGCTGGTATGCAATGCAAACGGTCGCTAAACAGTGGCAGGCCTTCGGAATAACGAAACCCATTGGCCAGCGGTTCTAAAATTTGAAGATCGAGGCGACGCATCCACATTCGAGTTTCAGCTCTAGCCTCTGCTGTTGTTCCAATTAAATCAGAGTGGCCGGACTTATCGTCGAAGTATTCGCAGATGACCGTGATCTCTGCGAGCCAGGTGCCGTCATCTAGCTGTAACGCAGGAGACTGCCCCGATGGATTTTGAGCCAAATACTCAGGCTTACGGTTTTCGCCACCTATAATGTCGATTGTCTCAACGTCACAACTGACGCCTAACTCCGCCATAAACATGCGAACGACTTTTGGATTGGGCCCAACTGAACTGACTAACTTCATAACTATCTCTTTTCCTGGTAAACCGAGTGGACGTTATAACAGATTTTGCGCGCCAGCCTCCAGTCGCCACTAAGCCTGAATATAGGAATAATTCACCGTGTTCTGCTAGGTTCTCACTAGTGACGCCGACGCGGACAACAGGCGTCAGGCAAGACATGGTAAATTCAAGGCTTTTTCTCTTTCGATAAAGGCTCTATTCACACTCTATTCACACTCTATTCACACTCGATTCGCAGTCGATAAGCACTGGATAAAAACCGGAGAAACTAACGGTTGGACGATCGCGGCAAGGCAAAATTACTCTGGCAGGTGTCTGTTGGGTATCGGCTGATTTTCGCAACAGCGATTCTCGCTATGGCCGTGGGCTATATCTTTATGTTCGGTGTACCCCTGCTGGCACGCCTCGCGATTGATGTCATTACCGAACCTGAGAGCCTGACTCTGCCGAACTGGTCCGAGCTGATTGCACCAGCTGTAGATCCTAACGGCAACAATATCTCACTATTGATTCTCGCCGCAGGTTTAACCGTTTTACTCACGGCGATCGCCGGTATATTTCTTTATTTCCGGGGCCGCCTCGTCGCCCTGGCCAGCGAAGGTATCGTGCGTCAACTCAGAGATCGCATATATAGCCATCTCGAACACCTGCCGAGCCGCTACCATGACAAGGCTGACACCGGAGATCTGGTACAGCGTTGTTCTTCCGACATGGAAACGGTTCGAGTATTTCTGGCTGGCCAGGTGGTCGAAATATCGCGCACCATTTTGATGCTGGTGATCGTTCTGCCAATCTTGTTTTCACTGAATACGACCATGGCCTGGCTGTCCCTTGTGACGATGCCAATACTTTTCGTTTTCGCCACCATATTTTTTCAACGAGTGAAGAGTCTTTTTCTTGAGGTGGACGAATCCGAAGCCCGCATGACAACGGTTCTGCAGGAAAACCTGACCGGCATTCGCGTGGTCCGCGCCTTTGCTCGCCAGGCATTTGAGATCGACAAATTTGCAGAACGAAACCGAGACTTTCGAGATCAAAATACCCGGCTCATCAAGTTGCTTGGTGTGTATTACGGTCTTTCTGATCTGATCTGCCTTGGTCAAATTTGTCTACTACTCGTCGCCGGGGCTTTCGCGGTGGTAGACGGCAGCCTTACCGTGGGCACGCTGTTTGCTTTCCTTACCTACGTCAGCATGATTATCTGGCCAATTCGTCATATGGGCCGCGTCCTGACCGATTCGGGTAAGGCCGTCGTCTCCATGGGCCGGCTAGCAGAGGTGCTATTCGAACCGATTGAGACCCAACACGAGATGGAACCCGACGGTCGATTGAGTGGCGAGATTAAATTCCAAAACCTGTTTTTTGGTTATGAGCCCGACAAGGCGATCCTAAAGAACGTCAATTTTTCCGTTGTGGCAGGCCAGACATTGGCAATATTGGGTGCACCAGGTTCTGGAAAATCCACGATCGCACAATTGATGATGCGTCTCTACGATTACGATCGCGGCTCGATTGAGTTGGACGGATATGAGCTATGTGAACTCAAGCGAAAGTATGTGCGAGCGCAAATTAGCATCGTGATGCAAGAAGCATTTCTATATTCCGCCAATATACGTGACAACCTAAGAGTCGGTCGCATCAATGCATCGCAAGAAGAGATCGAGCGCGCAGCGATAGATGCCGACATCCATGAGTCTATTCTCCGCTTCCCCAGGGGCTATGATTCGCTCGTTGGCGAACGCGGCGTGACGCTTTCAGGCGGACAAAGGCAACGCCTCGCGCTAGCCCGGGCCCTCCTCAAGCAGCCGCCCATCTTAATCCTGGATGATGCACTGTCGGCTGTTGATACTGACACTGAAGCCACAATACTTACCGCGCTCAAAGAACGACGACAAGGACAAACCACACTAATCATCGCCCACAGGCTGTCTACTGTGATGCATGCGGACAAAATTATTGTCCTGGCTGGTGGCAAGGTCCTACAAGACGGCGACCACCAATCATTAGCAACGATCCCTGGCATCTACCGGCAACTCTGTGAAATCCAGGGCGCAATCCAACAACAACTGGAAACCGATATCGTCGAAGCGGAGAAGACCCGGTGAGCGATTTTTATGACGACGAGAATTTCGACGATGGCTTTCAAGAAAACTCTGACGGTCGCATAAACCTTGCGTTGTGGCAGCAGCTACTGGGTTACGTCCTGGCGTATCCGCGTGAAGTAACCATGTTAGCCATATCAGCCTTCTTCACCGCCATTTGTGAGATAGCGTTCCCCTTGATCACGCGTCAGGTCATTGATGGCGTGGAAACCGAAGGCGCTGATTTCGACATTTTATTTTATGGTGTAGTCTACTTCGGCTTTGTTGTTCTGTTAGCAATATCAGTTGCTAGCTTTATCTGGTTTGGTGGAAAAATCCGCACCCACGTGAGCCATGACATCAGACGCGCTGGTTTCGATAATTTACAAAAGCTATCTTTCGCCTATTTCGATTTTCGGCCGGTAGGTTGGTTAATGGCTCGCATGACTTCCGACTGTGAACGCTTATCTAACATTCTTGCCTGGGGGCTGCTGGATTTGATACTGGGTTCAACCATGATGATCGGCATTGCGATCGCCATGCTCTGGATGGATGTCAGTCTTGCTTTGAGCATACTGTGTGTGATTCCCGCTCTCGTTTGGCTCAGCCTGTTTTTCCAAAGACGAATACTGAGGAGCGCCCGCGAAGTCAGAAAAACCAATTCTAGAATTACGGGTTCGTTTAACGAAAGCATTATGGGCGTGCAGACCAGCAAAGCTTTCGTCAAAGAATCAGAGAACGCCCGGCAATTCGGCGAGTTGACCGACAATATGTTTAATGCCTCAGTTCTGAACAAAGTTCAGGCGGCTTTGTACCTACCGCTGGTACTGCTGCTTGGTTCTATCGCAAGCGGTCTCGCTATCGTTTTTGGCGGCCTGGAAGTGGGCTGGGGACTGGTGACGACGGGCACTCTGATTGCCTTTCTCGCTTATGCTCGACACTTCTTCGAGCCCATCGAGCAATTGGCTAACTTGTTTGCGGAGATGCAAATGGCACAAGCCTCCGCAGAACGGATTATCAGCCTGATAGAGGCAGATTCCGATGTTGCTGACGCGCCAGAAGTTGTCGCTAGAATCAATAGAACCTACTCACCAGATCTGGCTGAAGATGGCTACGAACCTCGGATTAAACAGATTCAATTTCAAGACGTCTCATTCCAATACAATATCGGTGGTCCTGTCCTTACCGACATCAATCTCGATATTCATCAGGGCGAGAATATCGCCATCGTTGGATCGACCGGCGGCGGAAAGTCTTCTCTGATCAGCTTACTTTGCCGATTTTACGAACCCACCGCAGGCAAAATACTCATCGATGGCATAGATTATCGAGACCGCGGTTTACACTGGTTGCAATCTCAATTGGGGATCGTATTACAGTCGTCACATATTTTCGGCGGCCGCATCATAGACAACATTCGCTACGGCCGACTAGAAGCAACAGACCAGGAAGTCTTTGAAGCCGCAACCCGGGCCGGCGCCCATGATTTTATCGCGGATTCAGAACTTGGCTATCAAACCGAAGTAGGCGAAGGTGGATCGAAACTTTCAGCCGGTGAAAAGCAGCTCATTTCATTTGCGCGTGCCATTCTGGCTGAACCGCAGATTTTGATTATGGATGAGGCAACCTCCTCGGTGGATACCGTGACTGAACAGCACATTCAAAAGGGACTAGAAGAACTACTCAAGGGCCGCATCAGCCTCGTTATCGCGCATCGGTTATCGACGATTAGAAACGCAGACCGAATACTGGTCATCGAGCAAGGTGGCATTATCGAGAGCGGCAGTCACGAGATGCTCATGGAATTAGATGGTCGCTATAGCAAACTGTACCGTCAACAAAGCCTCGCGGAGTTCTCAACCTCGGATGATCACTGGCAAACCTGATCTTCCATTCCAAACGCCAAGCTTTTATGGTTACTGTCAGAACTCATTGGGAAATCATTAGGAAATCAGCATGATGATTAGTGCAGAACAGATGGTGGCGGCTGCCGAGACCGAAGCCTGGCAAGTGACACCACCAGCATGAGTGAACTCAGCTGGGAAACACCCTATTCGTCAAATCGCTCGCCAGTCTTTGCCGCCAATATCGTTGCGACGTCTCAGCCACTCGCGACCCAGGCTGGTATCCAAGCGATGAAACAAGGCGGCAACGCCGTCGACGCAGCCATCGCAGCAGCGATCACCCTGACCGTGGTCGAGCCCAACAATAACGGTATTGGCAGTGATGCTTTTGCCATTTTGTGGGACGGCAATGAACTTCATGGACTCAATGCTTCGGGTAAATCCCCCGCCGGTTGGTCACCAGAACACTTTGCAAAATATAAGGCGATGCCTAGTCTCGGTTGGGACGCGATCACCGTGCCGGGCGCCGTTAGCGCATGGATGGCATTATCTGAAAAGTTTGGCAAACTGCCATTTGACCGCCTATTTGAGTCTGCTATTCACTATGCAGAACAGGGCTTTCAAGTTGGCCCCAAGAGCGGCTTTTTCTGGCAACTCGCCGAAAATCGCTATCGCAACTACCCGGACTTTCTCCAGACATTTATGAAAGATGGTGCCGCACCTGCGACTGGCGATGTCATGCAGTTACCCGATCATGGTCAAACTTTGCGCAGCATTGCCGCCAGTCAGGGCGAGGCCTTTTACCGGGGCGAACTGGCAACAGCGATGGTGGCAGATTCAAACAAACACGGCGGTTGCCTTAGTCTTGAAGACTTATCTAGTCACCAACCCGAATGGGTGGGCACTATTTCTGAACAGCTGGGCGACACCGAACTGCACGAAATACCGCCAAACGGCCAGGGACTCATGGCTTTGATTGCACTCGGCATCGCCAAACACCTCGACCTTAAAGGATTCGAGCCGGATAGTGCCGACGCGATTCACCTCGAGGTGGAATGTATGCGGCTGGCTTTTGTTGAAGTGGAGCGTCACCTCGCTGATATCCGGTTTATGGATAAGGTGACCGTGCAAGCACTACTCGATCCAGACTACCTGCGCGCTCGCGCGCAAAGTATTGACCCTGGATCCGCACATCCACACCCCACAGCACTGGGTGCCAGTGCTGATACGGTTTATCTCACGACGGCCGATGCAGGCGGCATGATGGTCTCTCTGATTCAGTCCAACTATCGGGGTTTCGGCTCGGGCATAGTGGTGCCTGGCACGGGCATCAGCCTGCAGAACCGCGGTAACGGTTTTACCCTGGAAGCGGGCCACCCCAATCAGGTGGATGGTGGCAAGCGGCCATTCCACACCATTATTCCAGGCTTCATTATGCAGAACGGCCAACCGTCTCTCAGCTTTGGTGTGATGGGTGGTCACATGCAAGCACAGGGTCATTTACAAATGTTGCTGCGAATTTATCTCTGGGGCCAGAATCCGCAAGCCGCTTCTGATGCACCTCGCTGGCACCTCGGTGAAGACGGCAAGCTCAGTGTCGAACCAGGCACCAGACCCGAGGTCATCGACGACTTAAGGTCACGGGGTCACGAGCTAGATTTGCATGCCCATGAGTCTCTCTTTGGCGGTGCCCAACTCATTTATCGCATGTCCCAGGGATACTGTGCGGGATCTGATCATCGTAAAGAGGGATTAGCGGCTGGATTCTAGCGTGTCATCCCGGCTTCTGAGTATCGGCGTTATTCTGTTATTTCTATAGATGCCTTCGTTACCCTTTTATGCCTTGTTTTTGTCCAGCATCGTCAGAGCACCCGTGCCCACAGTGAGGCTACCAACAAGTTGAACTAGATTTAAGACTCTTACCCTTGTATCAACGTTTGTAGTTTATGGAGATAGTTTGGAGGGATAGTTTAGGCTTGGACGATCGTGCCTTGAACGACTCGATTTCTGCCACCGCCTTTCGCCTCATAGAGCGCCTTATCGGCACAGGCCACCAGCGATCTCGATGTCATGCCCTCGTCCGGTGTAACCGAGGCCCAACCAATGCTCAAGGTGAGGCTGATCTGGTGCCCATCAGCTGTGATGATCAAGTTTTCGATATGATTGCGAACCTGCTCTGCTTTTGCCTCAGCGTGCTCAGCATTGACATAGGGCAAAACGACGACAAACTCCTCCCCACCATAGCGAGCAACCACATCAGACGGTCGATTAAATAACCCGTTTATGGTCGCCGCGACAGCCCTTAAGCTTTCGTCTCCGGCCAGGTGGCCATAGGTATCATTAACGCGTTTGAAATAATCGATATCCAAAACCATCATTGTGATCGGATAGGACTGTCTTATCGCGCGACGCCATTCTTGATCATAAACCTCTTCAAAATACTGACGGTTGCGAATGCCCGTAACGGAATCTATGGTCGTGAGTTCCTTTAAAACGATATGCGCCTCGGATAATTTGGAGAGCGCATTTTTAAGTTCTTCGGTCCGTTCATCTACCTCATCTTCCAATTGACGACGCAAGCTGGACTGCTCGTCCATCAAATGCCGGTTCTCGATCGCGACACTGGCCTGGGATGAAAGCGCCTCGATGAGTGGGACAGAGGCTTCCGAAAAGGCGACAAATGCACCTGACTCACTTTTGACATTGATCAACTGCAGCACACCGATGGTCTGGTCCGCGAAATTTTTCAATGGCACGGTCAAAAAGGAACGTGAGTTATAGCCCGTCAAAGTATCAAACCGACTGACACCCGAGCTATCAATGTCAGGATCTGCGTAGACATCATCAATGCGAAGCGTTTTTCGGGTGTTGGCAGCCCGGGCAGCAATATTAACCATATTGGCGCGTCCATCTTCACCAACCAACGGAATTTCAGGCAGAGTAATGGGATCACCTTTGGCGCCACCGTGGGCCATGTTCAGGCTATCGTTAAGGACGATGGCAAATTCCAACTGATTTCGACTGTTCACCAGATACAGCGTGCCAGCATCGGCATTTAGCATCGTCTTGGCCTCGACAAGAATGCGCTCCAGCAAGCTATCGAGATCCTTCTCGGCACTGAGAGCAATGCCGATTTCGATCAGTCGCCGATAGTCTTGAGTATCACTAGACAAATTGATCCCACATGATTAAACAATTCAGAAGAAAATTAAGCTAGTTCCATGCCAACAGTCATGTCTCACATGAAAAATCTTCTGTATCTTGTTGTTTTAATATATTTTTATTCGCATTCCCGTACGTCATATCGACATCGACCGATGTTTCAACAGCGGCCAAAGGCTGCCGTTCCTGGGTACTAGCTGACAAGAACACCGCTATTATAGTGGCAAAATGGGGTTTTAGGTAAATTGTAGTATTGCGCTCTTAAAGCGTCGCAAATCGTTCCTGAAGCGCTTCATACCATTCGTAACGATGATCGCGGCGGTCCAGGTCGCTCAACCGTGTCAGGTAGGTTTGACACTCCTCGCGCCACTGAACACGATTCAAGTCTTCTCGTTCCGCAAGCTCTAGGCACGCGCGGGCAGCATTCAGCAGCAAATTGGGGCTCGAACCCTCAGCATTAGCAGCCTGCCGGAATTTACCCTGCGCCTCCATTATCTGGCCCCTTTCCAGAAGACCCATGGCTTCAGCATTCAATGCGTCGCTCTTAACCCGGGTCTTGCCATCCACAATCCTCTTGCGAAGTCGATTTGCCAAATCAGGCTCATTCGAGGCTTTTTGCAACTCGTGAACAAAGGACTCAGCCTCGTCGAACATTCCGACCTCAGCCAATGTACCGACATATTCATCCGCAATGGCAATACGCGGCCCAATCGAAAACTCCTTTAGGCGCGCTTCCGCACGGACGATTAAGCGCTTTGATGCCTCGAACTGTAAATGCCGATGGGTCACCAGAGCCTCCAATAAATTCACTTTGACATCAGTAGTGGACTGGTTCGGAAACTCTTTGCGGAGTCGTGTAAAGAATAGCTGGGCCTCCTTAAATGCCTGAGTTTCTAGCTTAGTGCCTGTCCCATCAATCTTAACCAGCAGCGAGCGGATGTACTGTAGATAATGGTCTGACGAGTGATAGCAAGAATCCATTGCCAGCACGATAGCCTTACGATAGGCTTTTTCTGCGACCAGAAAACTTCGATTTTGCATGGCCACTCGGGCCAATTCCACCTGCCGCAAGATCGCTTTAGGAGAGCGATTAACCGCAGCCTCAAGAGTATCCTGAGCCACACGCGCCTGATCTAAAGCAATCTGAATCTTCGCCAACCAGTCATAGCTTTCGACAATATCCGGCTGCTCTTTGATCAAGTTGCTGAATATTTCGGCCGCTTCATCAAATGCCTTTAATCGATAAAGCACACGCCCAAGACCAATCTTGGCCCAGGCGACCTCCCGTTCTTCTAGGACAGCTGAATAGAGATTCTTTGCCTCGTCGAACCATTTGAGTGCTAGAAGTGATTCGCCACGAACTCGCTGCGCCCGAAAATGACTGCCCTCACTTTCCGCGAGCTTTTGATCACAGAGTTCCAGCGTCTTCTTGTAATCCCCCTGTTCAAAGGCAGATTCAATGGCTTTGTATTCAAGTTTGATCGACAGCGCTCGCTCGAGTCGACGGGTGAGATCATTGCGCGTAAAGGGTTTGCTAAGGTAATTATCAGGCTGATACTCAAGCGCACCCATCACCATTTCTAGTGTGGTTTCTGCCGTGATCATGATAAACACGCTGTTGTAGCTTAGATATTTACTGAACCGGGCCTCTTCGAGCACCTGCTGGCCATCTTTACCTTTGCCTAGATTGTAGTCACACAGCACAATATCGAACTTATGACTCTTCATAGCTTCAATTGCTTCCTGCCCGGATGAAACCAGATCAATCCTCTCGGCACCCGCTTCACGCATATAGCCCCGTAACATGCCGCGAGCTTCAGCACTGTCTTCAACGATCAAAATTTGAGCCCGACGATATCGTGCCGCAAGCGCGTTTTGAAGCGCCATGGCTTTCTGCATCTCAGATTTGTGTGTCGTTGTCATCCCATAAGAATAGATGAGATTTCAAAAACCTACCGGCCAAGCAACTACCGATCAAGAAAGAACAGGCTCACTTCCGGTATATAGGTGATGATCACCAGAGCAAACAACAGCACAAACATGAACGGAATGGTTGCCTGATAGAGTTCAGTTATTGGGCGCTTAAAACGATAACTGGCAATAAACAGATTCATACCAATCGGTGGCGTAAAGTAACCAATTTGCATGTTGGCGAGGAAAATAATGCCAAGATGCACTGGGTCAACCCCGAACCCCAGTGCCACTGGCACAATCAGCGGAATCATAATTACCAGGGCAGAGAAGATATCCAGGATGGCACCCAGCAGCAGCAACGCAATATTCAACAAAATGAGAAAAGTCACCTTGTCGTCGACATAAAGCTGAACCCACGCAAAAAGGGCTTGAGGTACTTCCGAATCGATTAAAAAGTTCGTAAACGCCAAGGACACGCCAAGAATCAGCAAAATACCGCCAACCATCACCATCGATTCACGAATGACCCACGGTAACTGCCGATAAGGCACTTCTCGGTGAATCACGACCTCAACCACTAGTACATAGAAAGCGGTCACAGCGGCAGCCTCTGACACCGCAAAAAAGCCGGTATAGATACCCCCGAGAATCACCACCGGCAGTGGCACTTCCCATTTGGCGGCGTAAAGCGCGCTTTTTGCCTCGGTCCAACTAAACCGCCCACGCTCAATCGGAGCACCCCGATTACTCCAGATGCTATAAGCGGTCAGCAAAAAGATCATCAGTAACGCGGGTAAAATACCAGCAATGAACAGTTCCTGGATTGAGAATGGATTCGGGATGTCCATTTGCTGCACGATCACGCCATACAAAATGAGCGGCAAAGAAGGTGCGAGCAACAAGCCAAGACTACCGGATGTGGTGACCAGACCTAAACTGAATTTCTCCCGATAACCGGCCTGCACTAAAGCAGGAAAAAGTAGTGCCCCGACCGCAACAATGGTGACACCAGAGGCACCGGTAAAGGCTGTAAAGAATGCGCAGGTTACGAATGCAACGACGGACAGACCACCGGGTAGCCAGCCCAAAAATACCTGCGTCAGGCGCACGAGCCGGGTCGATAATTGGCTCTCGGCTAGCAGGTAACCCGCAAAGGTAAACAATGGTAAGGCCAACAACATCGGCGTATCGACAAGTCGATACAGTTCGATCGTAATGACAGTGAGAGGAATGTCTGCGACATAAAACCCCAGCATCGCCGCAGCCAGAATCACCACAAACAGCGGCGCCCCCAGCATCGCTATTAATGTCAGTAATCCACTCGCGAAAAAATTCACCGCAACAGCTCCGTAACGCCATGCACAATAAAGCGTACCGCCATGACACCAAACCCGATAGGAATAATGCTCTGGCAAAGCCAGGTCGGCACACTCGCAAATGCAATGGTCTTATCTTCATATTCGTACTGAATAAATTCGACCGCGAAATAGGCGACGGTCGCGCAAATTACAGCGGAGAACAGACAAGTGACGAGAGTGCTGAGCTTGAGCAACGGTGGCGGTAAGAACCGAGATACGAGATCGATGGCAATATGATTAGATTCACGAGTCGCTACCATGGCGCCCAGCATCGCAACCCACAGTACAAGAATTCGCAAAAATGATTCTGCCCAGAGCAAACCCGCATCAAAGAAGTTTCGGAGCAGAATTTGCACCAATGCCATCCCCAGCATCGACACTAAGGCTGACACGAGCAGGCCATCTTCAGCGCGATGCAGGAACCGTAACACTGGCTGAAACGTCACGCGCTACTGCCCTGCTTCGTTGGCTCGGAATTCACTGAGATTTTTTCGTAAACTATCGACGCTTTGTTGAGAAAGCTGGTCACTGGACACGAGATCTGCAATCGTTTCATCCGCTTGCCCACGCCAGCTATCTAAACCGGTTAGATCCGGTTCAACCCGCTCGATATCTTGAGACAATAAAGCCGCATAGGCCTTCTCGTTATCAATGCGATTGTCCGCATCGATCTTCATGAAGACCGCATCCATGACCTCATGAACAATGGCCTGATCTCCTTCTGACATGCTAGCAAACGCTTTCTTGTCGAGCGCTAGCATAGAATAGGTGTACATCAATGGTAAGTCGGTGATGTAGTTCACATGGTTGTGCCACTGCAGCGCGAGCGCAACCAGAGGCGGCACTGCAACCGCATCAATGAGGCCGGTTTGCAATCCTGCGAGCACATCCGTCAGGTGAAGGGGAATGGGGCTGACACCAAAACTTTTAATAATACGCGCGGCAATCGGATCACCGTCGGGTACCCAAACCTTTAGTCCCTGCATTTCAGAGAGCGTCGTGACCGGAGACTGCGACAACATATAAGCGAAGCCAGTTTCGGTTAAATGGAACGTCTCAAGACCGTTATCCCGCAAACCCTGTTGAATGGAGCTGTCCATGCGCTCGCGAACAAAGTCCACCTCATTATTATCGCGAAACTGCAGTGGCATACTGTAGATCTGCAGATCCGGATAGAATCGTGTCAATGAACTCGACGCCACCATACCGCCATGCAGCTGGCCGATGCGCATTTTGCGCAACACCGTAAAATCGTCACCCTGTACACCTCCGGGATAGATCTTGAACTTCACACGGCCTTCTGTGAGGGCTTCAATGTCTTTGGCGCCTGCGCGCAGTTGCTTCATCCACGCCAGGCCATCTGGAGATACCGTAGCGATCTTGTAGGTCTTCGCCAGGGTAGGACCGCTAATCGTCATACCGACAAACAGCAATCCCGTGGCTAACCAGCCAGATAATGTTGAAATTCGCATTAATGTGTTTCCTTCCAGTATTAGAAGTAGTCGTCAGATTCTGCCAGTAATAACATGGCTTGTTCCCGAGCGACCATATTCGTCAGCGTCATATCTAATGCAATCGGATTGGCAGCGAGCACTTCGTTAAGCAGCCGATCATGAAGTTCTTTATCAAAGATCAAACGAGCATAGTTTTGTGCATAAATCACTTTGGTCATCAGAAACTTACCTTCAGACAAGGTGATCGCGCGCTCAAAGTGGATCTTACCAGCTTCTGGGTTACCACCCATCGAGGCCGGTAATACTGTCTCGAGGCCTCCCATATATAGATGTGGACCGCCATTATCATAGCTTTCGTTCAACTCAATGACCCGCGCCATCAAATATTTAACCTTGCCCAATTGGGCGATCGCATTCCAATCATCGCTGTGAGCCTGAATCCAACTCGTCCAACCTACTGCCACTGCGTACACCACATCTACGTCTCGCTCGCCCAGTCCGTTTACCGTTTTTTGAAATTCAGCATACTTGAGCTCGCGTAATCGGCAAAGATCCGTATTCGTCAGGCAACCAGCACGAAATGCATAGTCGAGGGATTTTGTGGTCAAAAGTTTGCTTCTTTCACCTTCGGTGAACACACTAAACGCACCATTGAGGCGCGAGGCTGCAAGCAATAAATCAGGGCTATCGGGACTGCCGCGCAGAAAACTATCAATCATCAGTAGATAGGCAGGGATACCTTCGCGCACGGTTTGCACGTCCTGACTGTTTTGGATGGTACTAGATAAATCTTCCGCCAAACCAGAGGTGACATTAGAAATAAGGCTGGCGCAGCTCTGAAGCCCAAACAGTGCGGCAACTAAAACCAGACATTTCCAAATTCGGGACGTTTTCAACAAAGACGAATTTAATAAAGACAAAATCACTAACCACACCGCGACAAGAACCTCATTTTAACGACATCCCCCGGCTAATGACACCGATGCGCCGTCAAATCTGACGAAACCACATGGCTCAGGCCTTAGCAGCAGACTGTGTTAAGATCGCGAATATTCAAAGTAGTTCCCGACCCAATACATGCTGAAGCGTTTTTTCTACCCTCTTATCGCGCTCCTTTTCATTCTGTTTGTGTTCACCATGTCGGCGCTGCTATTCCCCGTTGCATTGCTGATCTGGCTATTCACTAAACCATTCGATTCTAATTTGCGGGCGTTACATCTGTTCACCTGCTTTTGGGCCAGCTTGTTTATCTGGGTCTTTCCGCCCTGGAGCGTCAAGGTTATTGGCCGCGAGAATGTCGACCCGCAAAGCACCTACGTGATCGTGTCGAACCACCAGTCAGTGGTCGACATCTTGACGGCGTTTACGCTGTTCGTACATTTCAAATGGGTTTCAAAGTCGGAGCTATTTAACATTCCGCTTATCGGCTGGAACATGCATCTGAATCAATACGTCCGCTTGGAGCGAGGCCGCAAGGGTTCTATTCGTAAAATGTACAAAGCCTGCGAAGACCACCTCAAACAAGGCAGCTCCGTTTATTTGTTTCCAGAGGGAACTCGTTCGGAGACGGGTAAGCTCAAGCCCTTTAAAGAAGGTGCATTCGTGCTCGCAAAGCGAATGAACTTGCCCGTGCTACCGATTGTGATTAACGGCTCAAAGAATGCAGTACCCAAAAATAGCTTCAACTTTCACGGCCGATCCGACGTCACCATGGAAATTCTGCCACCCGTTCTGGCTGATCCTGATCTCTCCGCGGCAGAGTTAGCCAACCAGGTCAGGGAACTGATAAAGAGCAAAGTAGCAGAAGAACTCACCTAGGCAGATTGAACACCACGGCATTGTGGATAGGTATTACACAACCAATATCGCTTACCGGCATTCTTGCCAGTGGTCGGTGCCTTAAATTTCATACCCCCATAACACTTCGGGCACCGCTGTTTCTCTGCTGTGGCTGTGGCCCTGACCTCCATCTCAACCCCATTCTCGGCCCCCTTCTTAATTAAGCCAACACCGGTCTCTCGCAATTTTTTCGTTAGGCTCGTCTCTGTTTCTGAATCTGACAAACTCAACAGGCACTTCCCTGTGGCAGCAAAATGTTGAATCACAATCTCATCAAGCTGGTTTTCAAACTCCAGGGCAGCCTCCACTGACAAATAGTGACCATCACAAATCACAAACGAAACTCGCTGGGCAGCACTGGTGGTCATCAGGTCGGACATGGCCAGGTTCACAAATACTCGATAACGAGCAACCAACACACGTTCCAGCATCTCGAGCATACGCCGCTGTCGCTCAGTCAAAATGATGGATTTTAGAACTGGCGACCCTGAAGTGACTAACGGTTGTGCAGAACACTCTGCCAGAGATGGCACGATCCGGAGTGCACTGACTTCCTGCTGAGGCTCCACGTCAGGAAAGTCTTTTTTCATTTCAGCGAGCGCGGTCATGTCCGCATCGCGAAACTTTTCGATTTCACGTCGTCGCATCAGACGCATCACCCAGATGAGCGCTGCAACGACCAGAACAATGACCAACAGTGTTTTCATAACAGCCTGCAATTTAGACCTGAAAGTGTACCAAAACCAATTGGGCGCTTACATCCACCCTCCGTCGAAAAGCACCCGCTGGCATTTTCTATAAATGGGATCCTATAAGTGGTATGGGACGGGATCGGAGTAAATTTCTGTGCGTATTATTGCTGTTGATGTCGGTCGTGTTTCCACTTTTAGGTGTTTGTGATGTGGCTGGCAACGCTTACCAGGATTACATGAATGACCAAAATCAAGGTAAGCGATCGTACACCGAGTAACTGTTCAGAAAACGGGCAGCAGCAGAGTTCATTTATTCCTATTGACCATACAAACCCGCTCGACGCACCGCGCCTGCGCTTTCATCAAAATGTTTACGAAAGGACCTTGAAAAAGCTGCCTCAGAGAGATATCCCACCTTGTCGGCCACTTCAGCTACAGACTCACCCGCGCGTAAATATCGCCATGCAAGTTGCATACGCCACCAGGCCAGGTACTGCATGGGGGTCCAAGTGCTTAACTTTTTAAAGGTGTTGGCAAACTGAGTCCGTGACATTCCCGCGTGCTCAGCCAGGGGCACTAAACCCCATGGCGCCGATGGATCTTTGTGAATCGCTGCCAGGGCTTTGCCGATCCGCTTATCAGCAAACAGCGCGAGCAGACCGATGTTGTGCTCCTTGTGTTCTACAAAATGACGGAGTGCATAAGCCATTAACAATTCACACAAACGATCGAGGATTGGGCTCGATGCTTCTCGAATGAATAAACTTTCAGCAACGATCAATTCATAGAGATGGTCAAGCCATGTACTGGAAGCATTTCTTTCAATGACAAACACAGTGGGTAGGGCATTAAGCAGGGCTTGACTGCCCTGGTGTTGGAATTTGACCTCTCCACATAACATGCTGGTGCCGGGTCGATCTTGAGCATCGGCGATTACTAGATGTTCTTGGGGTCCTTCGAAATCTGCAAGCGGCACCATCGTATGAGCCACTTCTCTAGGGAAAATTACCAAATCTCCTTCCTGCAAGATCCACTCGCCTTCACTGGGTAGGGTGAGACGACAATCTCCTTGCGTCACCATATGGAAACAAGTACTGCCCTCGGCGTGCGAACCTATCGTCCATTGCCCACAGACTCGCGCGTTGTGATAGATCGCTACTCTAAGTCGAATCAACTCAACAAAATCGGAAAATGAAGACAATTTGTACTCCTGGACATTTATTTGGAATTTTTTAGCATTCATAGTACGGATAGTAGCGCGTAGAGTAACACCACATAAACAGCAAATAACGACATACACTAAACGATAAAGGACAGAAACTATGACATTTACAGTACATACCCTGGACAGCGCTAGCCAAGACGCCAGAGCGGAACTCGAAGGCTCACAAAAAGCTTTTGGGTTTATTCCTAATCTGCATGCTGTACTAGCAGAAGCACCTTCTGTACTCAAAGCCTACAAAGAGCTCCACACTCTTTTCCAAAATAGCAGTTTTAACAATGAGGAGCTTACTGTGGTCTGGCAAACCATCAACGTCGAAAATGAGTGTCACTATTGTATTCCTGCGCACACTGGCATTGCTCACATGATGAAAGTTGATCCAGCGATAATTGATGCCTTGCGCAGTGGAAATGAGCTACCTTCTGAAAAGCTGCAAACGCTGCGAAACACAACGTTAGCATTGCTAAGACATCGTGGCCGGTTAGATTCGGATCACTTGGCTACTTTCAGCGCAGTGGGTTATGGCAACCAACAACTGTTAGAAATCATTCTAGGCATTGCTCAGAAAACGATAAGCAACTACAGCAATCATTTAGCCGATACACCTGTGGATGCACCCTTCCAAAAATACAGCTAAGCAGCAAAGCCACTAAAGATAAACGGGGGGCAGAAGTAAAATTCATTCCTGCCCATTTATTTCCCAGCATCTACTGCATGCAACACACTGCCGCTGGCGTTTTCGAGTAACATCCTTGCTTTATCATCTTGGTCCACATTCATGGCTGGAGACATGCGACTTAAAGGCAAGGTGGCGATCATTACGGGTGCTGGTCAGACCGCCGGTCAAACCATCGGCAATGGCCGGGCCACAGCCCTGCTGTTTGCCAGAGAAGGCGCCAAGGTCCTCATCGCGGACCGCAACCCAGAAAGTCTGGGCGAAACCCAGAAACTCATCACGGCGGAAGGTCACATCTGTGCTTCATTTGAGATGGACGTCACCAGTGAACAGGACTGCATCGCGATGTCCCAAGCCTGTATGGGCCACTGGGGCCAAATCGACATCCTGCACAATAATGTGGGCATTGGCACCCGAGACTCCAGTATCAGCAAACTACCACTCGCTGATTGGCAGCACATTATGGATGTGAACCTGACCAGCATGTTTCTAACCTGTAAGAGCGTGTTGCCACAAATGCGTGAACAGGGATCCGGATCAATCATCAACATTTCGTCTCTGGCAGCAATCGCCGCAACCAATATGGTGGCCTATAAAACCTCCAAGGCTGGCATCATGGCATTTACGGATAACCTTGCGATCATGAACGCGCGTCATGGCATTCGGGCGAACTGTATTTTGCCTGGCCTGATCGATACACCCATGGCGATAGAGGGTATTGCCGCCAGCCGGGGAATCGATCGAGATGAACTGGTGCAGACCAGAAACAAGTCCGTACCCTTACGCGGTAAAATGGGCTCTGCCTGGGACGTGGCAAATGCCGCCCTCTTTCTCGCCAGTGACGATGCCAGTTTTATTACCGGTATTCATTTACGTGTCGATGGCGGCCAGGGGCTTAAGGTCGGCTAATATTACTCATATCATTGCGTGCTTTTTAATAAGGGAACCTCTATGGCTCTGGTGCTTACGAACAATATTGACGGTGTCACAACCGTGACGCTGAACCGACCAGAACAGCTGAATGCTTTGTCTAACGACCTACGATCGACCATCACCGAGACATTTTTGCGCCTTCAAACCGATGACGCGACCAAAGTCATTATCTTAACGGGCGCTGGCCGAGCTTTTTCGGCTGGCCTGGATTTACGAGAACTTGGGCAGAAGGGTTTTGCCCAGAACGATAACGCCGGCGTAACAGCAGACCTGCACGGCGCGATACGCAGTGTGGGCAAACCCATCATTGGCGCCATCAACGGCTTTGCCATTACTGGCGGCTTCGAAATCGCATTGATGTGCGACATTCTGGTTGGTTCAACCGAGGCGAAGTTTGCTGATACCCACGTGCGTATGGGCGTCGTGCCGGGCTGGGGACTATCGCAACGGCTCGCGAAGCTCATTGGCCCTTCTCGGGCGAAAGAGCTCAGTTTCACAGGAAACTACCTCGATGCGGTCACGGCAGAACGCTGGGGACTTCTCAATCGTATCGTTGAACCAGCCGAGCTTCTACCTCACTGCGAATCTCTCGCGGCGGACATTTGTCAGGCCGATCCACGGACCCTTAGCGAGGTTCACAAGCTCATTGATTTCGGTGTAGAACATTCACTTGCGGAGGGCCTCAAGGAAGAAGCGCGACGCAGCGCCGCACACAAGGGTGATCTCACCGCAGACACGCTGGATGAGAGGCGCGTTGCGGTTACAAAACGAGGTAGAGACAAAAACAGGCGATAAATACTCAGCGAAGGTGTTCACCTTAAATGAAAGTGCTCATTCAGACTGATCACTGATTTGGACCCCGAACTCGATGCCATAAAACGACTGATACTGGTGTACCTTGGGTTAAAAAATAGTCTTGGCTCAAATCCCACCACATGTGCCGCCCAGACATTCACGACCCCGCCATGGCACGTCACCGCAACTCGCTTGCCGGCATTATCCGCAACGATTTCTTCGAGGCTTTGACAGACGGTTTCAGCAAACTTCGGAAAGTTGATGCCGGTTTCACCATTCATCAGTCGCAACCAGCGGTCATAGTCCAGCGCCTTGAGTTCTTCGACGGGAATATAGGCATCAGAATCTTTATCGTATTCTGCGACACCTGGCGCTAATTCAATTTCAAGATTGTGCACAGCCGCTAGCGGCAACGCGGTCTGATGCGCTCGGCGCATCGGGCTCGAGTACAAGCGGTCGATTGATTCAGCATGGAGATAAGCGGCCATTTTGTCGGCCTGATCGCGCCCATCCTGAGACAATGGTGGATCTGCTGGTGCGCCATCATCGGTAATAACTTTTTCTGGTAACCCATGTCGAATCAAAATCAATTCCATCGATACTTCCCTCTCTACAACTGTTGTCTAAAACCTGCCTTTTGAGACAAAAAAAGCCCCGCTTTGTGCGAGGCTTTGGTTTCTGCGATTGCCCTTTCTATTGCCGCTCGTCAGGTCGCGGCAATCGACACGTTGAAGACCCCGGCTTGTCTTGCCGAGTCCATGACGAGGATCATAACCTCTATTGTGCTTTCAGGATGTGGCTGAACCACAACCGGCGCATCAGGGCTTTCAGCGTGCAACCGTTCAATATTCGCCCGAATCGCTCGCTTGTCGATATCACGATTACGGATCATGATTCGGTCACGGTTGGTGATTTGAATGACAATACTTTGCTTGTCCGCATCCTTAACATTCTGGTTCTTATCTGGACTGGTGACATCAATACCGATTTCTTTAACAAACGTCGCCGTCACGATGAAGAAAATCAGCATGATAAAAACAACGTCAAGCATTGGGGTTAGATCAACTTCACCCTCTTCTGGCTCTTTAACATTACCGATTGTTCTATGCACGACATCTCCTGCGGTTGTTCTCTAGCTCGTAAGCCATTTCTTTTAATTCTGCCTGAAGCATACAGAGGCTTTGGGATGATGAAAAGCGACTTGTTGAAGGTAATAGCCACCAGCGAAGGGAGGCTTAACGATAAGGGCTTAACGATAAGGGCTTAACGATTGACGACTTTGCTCACGGTGGTGTAGTGCAGGCCAAGAACCTCACCAATTTCCATCAGCGTATAGGAATGATCAATATGCGCCTTGCAAATTAACGCGTTACGCTCGCCTCGAGTCTTGTTATCAATGTTTTTGAATAGAACCGGTAGGCTACGACGGCGCTGGGCCCGCTTAGGGCCGCGCTTAGCCATCTTTTCGCCATTCAAAATGGGCTGCATCTCAGCCAAAAATTTTGCAGAGCCCAATAGCACCTGACCACTGCGAGCATCTAAAGGGGAAGCTGCACCTACGCCGGCTTTTACATAATCACAGTATTTATTCTGGCTATCCTTTAGGCGCTTGCCAAAGCTCGTCAGCAACTTGTCGTGATGCAGCAAACCAGGCGTCTGGATTTGTCCTGCCACGGCGCGATGACTACTCCAGCGATATTGCCGAGCAGAGCCGGTAATCTTCAATCTAACGGGATTCAATACGGTGTGCCGGCAAAGTGGCAACAAATAATCTTTGGCCTCGAACAACACACTTCTGAACCGTCCTTGAAACAGAGGGCCATCTTCTTTATGGCAACGATTAAAGTGTTGGGTGTAGACGCCATTCAGCTGGCGCATACCTTTGGATAAATTCGCTCGTGGGCATTCCAGCACCAGATGGTAGTGACTATCCAGCATTACATAGCTATGAACCAACCAACCGAAGCGCTCGACAACCCCGCTCAATACATTCAGAAAAACAGCTCGATCTTCTACATCGCGAAAGACCGCCTTATCGTTCATTCCCCTACTCGTGACATAGTAGTGCGCGCCAGGGAACTCGATACGGACAGGTCTCGACATGATTTTTGCTACAACCTTGCAGTGGAATTATTTTTCTTCTTGTTTCTATTTTTCTTTCTAATTTATTCTGTCACTTATCGCTCGAACTCCCCGGGCCATGACTTCTCAAACGCTATAGGTCACAAACTAAAGCTCACAAGCTCAGGGTCAAAATTCAAGAAGTGACCCTTCATTTAAATTTTTTCTCGAGGGGACACAAATCTTACATGGCAGCCCTTTGCGCCTCAAGAAAAATATTACCTCTCAGCGCAATTAATCGGGCAATTTAAGTTTGCAGAGTTCGCAAAACCTAGTGTAAGTTGACCGACCACGTACCTTACATCAGGCGCCTTTTGCGCTAACACACATAAAAAAGACGGGAGATCCACCATGGCGGCAGATAAATTTCCGATCGAAGCCGGGCACATCATGATGTTTGCACGCTCTATCGGCGACGCGAATAAAATCTATTACGATGCAGACTATGCAAAGAGCACTGAGCCGGGCGCTACCATTGCACCTCCGACCTTTGTACAAGCCAGCGCACAGTTCGACCCCAATTATTTTCTTCGCCCCAAGATCGGTGAAGAATGGTTTGGCTCCGCCAAGGAAGCAACCGGCATTACCAAACAAGAAGGCAGCGGTGGCGGCGGAAGCGGTGGCGGTGGCGGACTGCACGCTGAACAACATTACGTTTATCACCGTCAAGTAAAGGTGGGTGACGTACTGACAGCAACAAGCAAGCCCGGTAAGTCCTGGGAAAAAGAAGGTCGTCGAGGCGGTAAGCTGATGTTCAGCGAATCCGTCACCGAATATCGCGACCAGAGCGGTGAGTTGGTTGTTACCGCTACCAGTGTGGGTGTTCGCACTGAAAAACCCGCAACTTTAGTCTAAGGAGCAGCAGACATGTCATTAAAAGCAACCGAAGTAAAAGTCGGCGACACCCATGAAGAAGAAGTCTGTCGCAATCTATCACGCACGCAAATTGTGCAGTACGCCGGGACGTCCGGTGACTATAACCCTCTCCACAGTGATGAAATCTTTACCACTCAAATCGCTGGCTATCCGTCGGTATTCGCCCACGGCATGCTCTCGATGGGTATGACCGGCAGAATGCTGACCAATTATGTGGGTGATGGTCGACTCAAAAGTTACGGCGTGCGTTTTACAGCGCAAGTATTTCCTGGCGCAACGTTAACGGCCAAAGCAACGATTACCGACATCCGCGAAGAAAATGGCGAAAAGATCGCCGATATCGAAGTATCCACCACAGACGAAGCAGGCACTCAGATCATTAAAGGCAAGGCTAGTGCTTTGCTGGATTAACCTAACAGTTCATAAATAGATAAACAGCTAAATACATAGCTGAATTGATAGCTGAATTGATAGCTGAAATGCTCGACAAAGTTTTAGAAAAAATTTTTAGCAGAAAGAAAGATAAGCCGGATGACCTGCGTCATCCGGCTTTTTTGTCTCTAGAGATTAAGTCTGAGCACTAGGGTTTCAGGTTTCAGACAAACCGCGTTATCACAGGCTTGAAATGAAACTTCAAGCAGTTCGTCTAGCTCCGCCACGAGAACTTCAAATGCCCCTTCATAAACTCGTAGTGGTTGATCGCTAAAGGCAACATCTATCTCTTTCGCGTCTGGAAATTCCCCCTTGGCTGAGATGTTAGTGGGTATCAGGTCCGTCGCTTCGGTATCGTGACTGTTAATGTGCCATCCATCCGCCAACTCGAACTTTAACACTGCTCCAGCTCCGTTCCGCTTAATACTAAGACGCAAAAGACCATTCGCGCCCCATTGAATGGGGTCCCGGGAACCTTGAAGAAATCGTGTGATTGCAGTGAGCATAAAAGAAAATGCAGACGGGGATGCAAGCAGCAATCCAGAAAAGCCGCTAATCATTTTGTTGATTCGGGCTTCAAGCTCGGCACTACCTGTGGACTCAAAAGCTAACACCAATGCCATCAACGCGACGGAATTACCCGAGGGCATCGCACCATCCATGGGACTTTTGGACCGGGTAATCATCGGGCCGTCTGCTGCTTCAACAGCAAAAAAGAAACCACCCTCTGCCTCATCCCAAAAACGTATCAACATCAGATCAATCAGAGTTTGACCCCGCTCCTGCCATTTCACTTCTGCGGTTTTTAGATAGAGCTGAAAGCAGGCCTCTGCAAAACAGGCATAGTCTTCGAGGTTACCGGCAATAGACAATGTATCGCCGAGACCTGCTCGCCAGAGTATCGGGTCATCGCTAGATTCAAAGTGCCGCTGCCACAGAGATTCAGCTGCAGTCACCCCATAGGCCGTGTATTGGTTCAGGCCAGATAATAAATCGGCCTGAACCAACGCCGAAATGATCATGCCATTCCAGGCGGTGATAAACTTTTCATCTCTTAGAGGATGCTCTCGCCCTTCTCTCGCTTGATAGAGAATCTCGTGGGTGGCATCAAGGCGAGTCAGAAAGAAATCGAACGGTATGTCACGTTGAGCAGCAAAAGACTCTAGTGAGCCAGCAAGATTGAGAATATTCGCGCCCTCAAAATTTCCATTTTCTGTCACTCGATAGAGATCACGGATCAGCTCAGCGTCTTCAGCTAACAACGCTTTCAATTCGTCAGGTCGCCAAACAAAAAAGAGACCCTCCTCGCCTTCAGAGTCCGCGTCCGTCGCTGAATAAAACCGGCCATCTAGCGCCGTCATATCCCGTAGAACATATCGAATCGTTCGGTCCATCACTCGCAGATAAGCGGTCTTCCCGGTGAGCTGATAGCCTTTGGCAAACACCCTGATCAGCTGTGCCTGGTTGTAGAGCATCTTTTCAAAGTGTGGGACTGACCAACCTGCATCGACCGTATAGCGATGAAAGCCGCCTGCAACCTGGTCAAAAATACCACCCTGATACATCTTGTCCAGTGTCAGCGTAATAGCCGAACCAACATCCTCGTCATGGCGCCGATCTAGATCTTCCAACAAAATGAGCAATTGTGACTCATTGGGAAACTTAGGCGCACCACCAAACCCACCGTTCACACTATCCAGTCGGCCTAGTAACTCTGCAGTAGCGCGAGGGGCTAGATCTTGCTCAATCGCCTTCACTTCACTCTTAGCGGCTGCGAAACGCCCAATATTCTCGGCGATCTTCTCAGCCTGAGCCAACACCTCATCGCTACGTTCGCGCCAGACCTTATTGATCTGCTGTAGCAAATCCATAAAGGCGTTCGGTGGATAGTAGGTACCGGCGTAAAAAGGTTTACCGTCAGCAGTGATGAAGTTCGACATCGGCCAGCCGCCCTGCCCCGACATGAGTTGCACGCCGGTCATATAAATATCATCCAGATCAGGCCGCTGTTCGCGATCTAGCTTAATCGAGACAAAGTGTTCGTTTAGATAGCGGGCAATGTCTTCATTATCAAAGCTCTCGTGCTCCATCACATGACACCAGTGACAGGTTGAGTAACCAATCGAGAGAAAGACAGGCTTATTATTCAGCCTGGCGAGATCGAAAGCCGCGTCACCCCAGGGATGCCAGTCCACCGGGTTGTGCGCGTGCTGCTTTAAATAGGGAGAATTTTCACTTATGAGACGGTTGGTGTATCTGGGGTTGCCTTTTTCATCCACCAGCGTTGTACGCACGCGTGACCTCGATTAACTGTGTGTCAATGAATGCTACAGGTTTTGCAGGGCCTTCAATACGATATCCTTGGTGAGTAGCTGGGGTAATACTTTCGCACTGTCTGATCCCGCAGGATAAAACAAATAGAGGGGCACACCACTACGACCATGTTCAGCAAGCTTACGGCTGATTTCGGGATCTTCATTGGTCCAATCACCCTTTAAATAGCGAATGTTATTTTGCGCAAATGCCTTGATGACGGCGGGTGTTGAGAGTGCCACGACCTCGTTTACCTTACAGGTGACACACCAGGCAGCAGTGAAATTTACGAATACGGCACCTTCCGCGCGGTATTGCTCGAGTTTCTCGGCACTGTAAGTTTCATAATTTTCACCCACATCACTCGCTGTTTGACCCGCAGCAGCCGGGCTTGCCACCAGGGTTTGAAGTTGGGCTGGGCTGTAGATAACAGCAACAATCATCAACACGGCTAAGGTCTGTATAGTTAACTTTGCAATGGCGCCGCGGGGCAGATGCTTCAATAGCCAAATGGCGAACGTTAGTGTGACGGCGCCTGCACCGATGGTTAGGACGCCAGACGCGCCAGCTTGCAGACTCAGTACCCAGAGCAGCCAGACCGCAGATGCGTAAAGAGGAAAAGCCAGAATTTCTTTAAAACGTTCCATCCACACGCCAGGTTTAGGCAATTTCTTGAGTAACCCAGGCGAGTAGCACAAGGCCAGATAAGGCACCGCCATGCCGAAACCGAGGGATGCAAAAATCAATAGCGCCGCCGCATTGCTTTGCGTAAGCGCATAACCAATCGCCGATGCCATAAAGGGTGCGGTACAGGGTGCCGCTACCAGCGTGGCCAAAACGCCCGTAAAGAATGAGCCACTGTAGCCGTTTTGAGTCAGCGAACTTCCACCAAAGGACATCAAACTCGTACCGATTTCGAAGTAGCCCGACAAATTGAGACCCACCAGCAGAAATAGATAGACCAGCAGACCGACGACCCAGGGTGACTGCAGCTGAAAACCCCAACCAATTTCTGCACCACCGGCACGCAGCGCGATTAGCAACCCGGCAATCGCAACGAAACTTAGCACCACGCCTAGCACATACATCCAACCATGACGGGTCAAGTGTGTGGTCTCGCCCATCAAAGACAGAACCTTGATCGATAAAACCGGAAAGACACAGGGCATTAGATTGAGAATGAGCCCGCCGATAAAGGCAAACATCAATGCTGTTATCAGGGAGAGGCCTGAGGTTTCTGTAGTACCTGTAGTGCCTGTAGTACCTGTAGTGCCTGTAGTACCTGTAGTGCCGGGGCTGCCGCCGCCTTGCGGGCGGATTTCGAATGCGGTGGTGAGCATTTCTCCAGCTTCTTCTTCAATCACCACAATGCCATCAAAGCTGGCGGTCTCGGTGTAGTCATAGCCAGGC
>Ga0222654_1000044_pt1 | contig 112745 bp, 94 predicted proteins | sample AntAcemetagen421_FD_179805 | JGI IMG/M metagenome (GOLD analysis project Ga0222654, IMG submission 179805) | Saline water microbial communities from Ace Lake, Antarctica - #421 | ecosystem: Environmental > Aquatic > Non-marine Saline and Alkaline > Saline | place: Antarctica: Ace Lake...
CTTGCATCAAAACTCATGGTACCATTGTTAACAGTTGTGTGTGATTTCACTACAGCACCAGTCATGCTCATTAGATTCATACTAACTTCTTGTCCTTGTGCTTTGTTCATTTTTACAAATAAACCACCAGTACTTGGGTTAGGGAATACAATTGCGCTTAATTGGTTATTAGCAGTTACACTACTTGATACTATTGTCTTAGTAGAAGCACACTCACATCCAGTTGTACGTACTTTAGCACGCATAGATACTGTTTGTGGGCCTTGGTTTTGCCATTTGTAAGTTAAACCTCCATCAGAACTAGTCTTAGATCCTTCGTTTCCTAAAATCCAAGTGTAGTCAATTCCTGCACTACTTCCTCCTGTTGGAGTTAATTTAATTGCAGTTAATCCTACGGTATAGTCATTTGCAAAATTAAAGTCGCAAGTCTTAGGACCTTCATTCACTGTGATTTGTTTTTGAGATTCAGCTTCACATCCACCTGCAATTGAAGCTTTTAATGTAACAACGTAAGTCTTAGTTGCATTGGTGTTGTAATTATGAACTGGATCACTTTCAGTACTTGTATTCAAATCAGCAAAATCCCATGCGTAGCTAATATCACCACTTGGCCATGTTGTTTGGTTATCAAATACTACTGGAGCACCTGCACATACATTAGCAGCTTCAAAATTAACAACCGGCTGAACACCTACTGATAATTCTTTTGTTACCTCTGCAGAACATCCATTGTCTAAAGAAACATTGAATTTAACCAATTTAGTTCCTAATGAAGTCCAAGGATGACTTGGGTTTTCTGCACCAGAAGTTCCATCGCTAAAGTCCCAAGCAAATGTTGGACTTGTTCCAGTTACTGCTGGAGTTAAGTTTGAGAACATTGTTGGATCAATTGAACAAGCTGGAGTATTTGTAAAGGCAACTTTTGGAGATTCTTTAACTGTTACTGGAACAGTGATTTCATCTTTACATCCAAAGTCAGTTGTAACTGTCAACTTAACATTTTTGTTACCTGGAGTACTATACATGTGTTTTGCATCTTTTTGAGTAGATACAGCACCAGCATCATCTAAATCCCAGATGCTACCAAAGTTACCACTAGTGATTGTAGAGTTGTTTGTGATTACTATCTCTTCGTTATCACAGTTTCCTGAAGCAACAACTGCTGCAGCAACTGGCTTGTCAAATTGGTAAGCAATTTGAGTGGCACTAGACACACAACCGTTAAGGTTAGCACTTAAAGTTACATTGTAACTTCCTGTTGATGTATATTGCTTAGTTGGGTTAGTCATGGCAGAAGTAGTTCCGTCACCAAAATCCCAAGATAAGATAGAAGATACTGGAGTTACATTACTAGTGAATGTTAAATCATCACCCTCACATGCATTTAATTTAGTAAAGTTTACTGTTGGTATTTCATTTACAGTAATTACGTAATCTTTAGTTTGCTCAAAACCCCAAGGTAGTGTACTTGCAACAAGTGTTACTGTGTACGTACCAGCAGAAGGGAATTGGAATACAGGCTCAGGAGCTTGCGTTTTATCCGCAGGGTTTCCTGTTCCAAAGTCCCAGTTCATTTCCATACCACCTGATTTTACAGTTGATGTGTTTTCAAATAACACAACACCTTGATCACAGATACGTGCTGGGAAAGTGAAGTCTGGAGTAATCGTTGGGTAAACAAAGATTTGATTCTTATATGTAGTATCACAACCGTTACCTATGTCAGTGAATTTAACTTTTAAAGTTAACATTTCATCCTCATAAGCCGCATCAGTTGTCATAAAGTCAACAATCATGTCTGTTCCACCAGCAGGTGCAGTTAATACTACATCAGCAGCAGGTAAAATAAAACCAGTTGAAGTTTCAATCCAAGCATCAGCAGTCCAATCCAAAGAAGAACCATAACCCGCATTTGTGTATGCTCTAGGAGCAGTAAAGTCATAAATGCTATGGGTGTTGATTTGAGTAATATCTGGACGAGCCAATTGATAAATGGTATTGGTAGTAGTAGCAGAGGCAGTCATTACAGAACCACCTGGTGCTGGATTTACATTAGTTGTAAATGTAATCGTATCGTTTGAAGTTTTATCATCCGGAATACTTAAGAAAATCTGTAAGGTATTCAACCCTACTTCATTAAACTTGGCATCTGTAGCGAATGTATACGTACTTGTTGCAGTACTTGCAATGCTATCTGTAGCTACTTCGTTTACGACCTTACCATTGATTGCATAACCAACTTTAACATTGGAAGCGGCATAGCCAAAATTGTTTTTTATATCTAACGTAATTGGTAATTCATATCCAGAACAAACGGTAGCAGGAACAGTAACCGTTGTACTTGCAGCTAAGTCTAATTCAACATAAACAGCGCCAATATCAGATGTAACCATGTTTCTATTTTGTTGGTAAGCATCTTTTACATTTGATGCATCTGAAGGATAAACATTTTGAGTTTCAAAAGCTCCTGGAGCAAAAGAACCATCTAAAAGTGGATCTAATTCAACTCCATTAGGGCCAACTACTTGTTGAGCTAACCAATCTGTATGAGATGTTACATTTCCACCTGCTCGTGTATTCCAACGATTGGTACCATTACTTGTTCCATAAGCCAAATTGTAATCTATACTCTTATAGGAAGAAGCGGCCGTAGTTGATCCATTTTGATAAATATGGTAAGCTGTACCCCAATTCTTCAAATGAGTGATATTCGCATCAGTATTAATAGCATTTGAATAGTAGTAATAGTCATAGATACCATAAGCAGTACCTCTTTGTCTACTTTGACTACCATCCATATAAATAGTATTTTGGCGAATAGTAGTAACTCTTCCAGAATTAAAATTATATGCTCTAATTCCGTAAGATCCAAAATAACCCGCAACGTTAGCAACGATATTACTCTGTATAAGACTATTTGCTGAATAATATACATCTATACCATAAGCATAATAGTAGTTAGCCTTAACATTATCTATAATGTTTCTTTGAACGGTAATTAAACCACCCGTATTACCTCTTTCTACTTGAATACCATAAACGTAGCGAGAATTTGTGCTGTTATTAACTATATCAGATACAACATTGTCTTCAACCTTTAATGATCCGGTAAAGTAAGGGTAGTATATATATATCCCTCTCAAGTAAGCACTAGAATAATTGTAATTTGCAATTCCTTCTACATCATTACCAGAAACAGCATATTCTCCGTAACATCTTTCAATACGCATTCCATCAAAATTACCTCTACCTTGTTTAGGTGTTTTTACAATATTGTTTGTAAAATCTACACCTCTATCATAGTATCCATGAATAGCTCTAGAACTATAATATCCGTAGCAACTTTCAATTGTATTACCATCAACTGCAGATTTACCTACTACTGATCCATAGTAATTATCTCTATAACTGTAAATACCAGTCATATAATTACAATCAAAACCAGAAGTCGCACCTGCATAAGGAAGATCATGAATCTTGTTGTCTTCAATCATCATTGCACGTGTTGCACTTTTACCGTAGTAAGAATAAATACCATACAAAGAAGTATTTGAACGACCAGAAGTTACCGCATCTCTAGAGATGTCGTTTCCTTTGATTAAGGTACCATTGGTGTTTCTAACATAAATTCCATAGTAATAGAAATTCTTAATGGTATTGTTCGTAATCTCATTGTCGTCAATGGTGTTCGAACCAGAAATACTAGTGGTAGAACTCATTACATAAATTCCAGCCATAGGACCTTCTTGGTTCCCATTGGTAGTAGTCATGGTGTTTCCATCAATCTTATTGTAAGAACCATGGTTACCCGCTGAGTAGTGACTAGTTGCACTATTGGTAAATGTAATGTAAGCACCTCCTGAAGAAGTACTTGTTGTTCCACTTGTAATACCAGAAAACTCAATCGTGTTTTTCGAAATGGTATTGTAATTAGAACTGTTGTGAATCCAAATTCCACGTACACCTGTATACGTACCCGTGTTACGAATCGTAAGATTCTTAATGGTTAAGTAATCCGGTCCATTTAAATTTATTACTGGACGGTTACTAGTGTTACCAGCAAATGACAGCAATTTACTTGCACCGTCAATGGTAACTGTATTAGTGGCACTTGTACCAGAAATATTGTTTAAAGTAACTGTACTTGAAACTGTTGCGTCGGTTACAACGGTAACAGTTACTGGCCCAGAAACGCCGTTTGTGTTTATGTCAGTGGCAAAATCTGCCCATGTCATGTAGTTTGTAAGCAATGTAGAAAATCCTGAGTTAATGGTGTAAGACCCAGAAAGTTGCCCATTTGCGTTTGAGAAGAATAATCCGATGGTCAGTGTAAGACCCCAGATGAATGTTCTTTTAAGTGTATGTAATTTTTTATTCATAAAACGTATAATTTTTTTTCAATTCTTTTGTTATTCAATTAATATTCAGTTAACGAATGTTAATTAAGCATGCAATTTAAGGCGCAATAATGAGCTAGACAAGAGTTTAACCAATCAATTTTAATACTTAAGCCTATATTTCACGGAAATCGAACCCATTTTGCTACATAAATAATCAAGCTTACACCTATAATAATTCAGTTAAAATTCAGAACCTTTAGCTATTCACAAAATGCCCATACACAAGTCATTCAAGGCATTAATTACCCCTGCAAAAATTCAAGTCGAAGCAGAACAATCAATTAGGTTAATTCTTGCCTATCATTAGCCAAAAATTAGCCTTTGTCAAAAGAGTGTCAAATGACTGTCACAGACTAGAACTGGTTCGTACTTAGCATCACTAAAGCACAGGCATTCAAAACCTCTACACCCTTGTCTTTCAAAGCCATATACAGATCTTCGTTTTCAGTTCCTGGGTTAAAAACAACTCTTTTAGCATTTGAATCTAAAATGCAATTTTTATACGATTCCTGATTGCTAGGGTTAAGGTATAAGGTAATGGTATGGATATCGTCAAGGTCTGGCCAATCGGTAATGAATTGTTGATCATTTATCTGACCTGGTTTATTTGAAACCAATAGCGTCTCATAACCTGCAGCCATTAATCTTCTAGCCGCAATATTGCTATAACGGTCTTTTTTTTTACTTGCGCCTAAAACTATAACTTTCTTAATCTTCATGGTCTATTGATCTTATGCAATTAATCCCATCCATAGCTGCACTTAAAATACCACCGGCATAACCAGCGCCTTCTGCACAGGGCATTAAATTTATTACTTCAGGATGTTTGTAAAATTCGTTTCTTGGAATTCTAACTGGGCTGCTCGTTCTACTTTCTACGCCTACCATAATAGCTTCATTGGTTCTATACCAGGGCTTATGTTTTGATAGAATTTTGATCGCATCCGATAATTTATTAGCCACCTCTTTGGGTAAAAAATCCCAAAGGTTATGCGCCGCTACTCCAGGTATATAGCTACACTCTGGCAACGAAGAGCTTGATTTAGCATTTAAAAAATCTTCCATTCGTTGTGCTGGTGCCACTAAACTTCCTTCAGCTTCATAACACTTTTGTTCCCAATGACTCTGAAATGACATACCCCTCAAATCTCCTTCACTCTCAAATGGTTTAAAATGTGCATCATTAACCTCAGTAACAAATCCACTGTTGGCAAACTTCCCATTTCTTTTGCTAGGGCTCCACCCATTTACTACAATTTCTCCCTTATTAGTGGCTGCAGGGGCAATAATACCTCCCGGACACATGCAAAAGGAAAAGACACCACTTCCATTTACCTGCTGTACTAAATTATAATAAGCGCTTGGCAAATCTGATGGCCTACGTTTTCGGTATTGCATTTCATTTATTATTTCCTGAGGATGTTCTATGCGTACACCTAAGGCAAAAGGCTTTGCCTCTATTCTAATTTTCTTTTGTGAAAGTAAATTGTAAATATTTCTGGCAGAATGACCCGTTGCTAATAAAACATGTTCTACTGGAATATTTATTCCTCCCTCGCAAATTAAGTTTGTAATGCGACTCGTATTCATCTTAAAATCCACTAAACAATGATTAAAAAGCACGATACCGCCGCACTCTTCAATAAATAAGGTCATGTTCTCTATAATTCCAGGTAATTTATTGGTTCCAATATGCGGTTTGCTATCATACAAGATATTATCATTAGCCCCAAATTGAACAAAGCCATTTAGCACTCTAGACACGGAACCTCTTTTTTTACTTCGGGTATAAAGCTTACCATCACTATATGTTCCGGCACCACCCTCTCCGAAACAATAGTTACTATTGGGATTAATTTCCAGTTCCCTGTTAAGAATGGCTAAGTCTCTTCTTCTCTCTCTTACACATTTACCTCGTTCTAGTATAATTGGCTTATATCCCAGCTGTATGCATTCTAAGGCAGCAAAAAGACCAGCGGGGCCAGCGCCTATTATATGCACTTCAGCACCTTTGGATACATTATTAGGTTTAAATTCTAATACTGGTTTAATATCCTTCTCTTCGCTAAATACCGTAGCTCTTATTATATAGAACGGATGCTTACTTCTAGCATCCAGCGATTTTTTATCTATTCTTACAAAGCCCTGTATGCTGGACTTTTTTAGCACTTCCTTTTTTATAGACTCTGGGTCTTTTGCCAAAAAAGGGGCCAATTTTATCTCTATTTCCTCAATCATTTCTCCACTGAGCAAATATCTTCCTTTGTTTTAAATAATCTAAATTCTTTTCATTCTGAAATGCCTCCAATTCAAAACTTATACTTTTATAAGCCAAATCCCAATCTTTGTATTTAACCAAACCTATCAAAAACTCAATCCCGTAAGTTATATAGAAACCAATAATTAAAAGTTCAATTTGTTGCCTAAAATGGATACGTTCATGATTTATAAGGGTTTTATGTATTTTAGATTTAGGAATTTTTGTAACCATAAATGGAAATATAGCTATAGCAACAAACCCTTTGCGATTAAGTGTAAGAAGTTTAAACAATATGGGGCTGCTTATGAGGAACACGACATACAAATTTACAGTCCACTGTTTGTACCAAACTATTTTTTCTAAGATATTTGAATGAACTGTATCTTTTTCTACACTATACCCAAGGGTGAATCATAAATGTTATAATTTTGCACCAATGGATACAGTTGTTAGTGGTATTAGACCCACGGGTAAATTGCATTTGGGCAATTATTTTGGTGCGTATAAGAATTTCTTGACTTTGCAGGATTCCCATAATTGCTATTTCTTTATTGCCGACTACCATTCACTTACAACACATCCAAACCCCGCTGATTTAAGAGCCAATGCTTTGCATGTTTTGGCGGAATACATTGCCTTGGGATTGGATCCTGAAAAATGTGCCATTTACCTCCAAAGCGATTTACCTGAAACCGCGGAGATGTATCTTTTTCTTGGAATGAATGCCTACAAAGGAGAACTAGAACGAGTAACGAGTTTTAAGGATAAGGCAAAAAGCCATCCTGACAATATAAATGCAGGTCTTCTTACCTATCCCGTGCTTATGGCGGCAGATATTTTAATCCACCATGGCACTAAAGTACCTGTAGGTAAGGATCAAGAGCAACATTTAGAAATGACTAGAACATTTGGCAATAGGTTCAATAGAATCTACAATACCGAATATTTTGCTGAACCGACTGCATTTAACTTTGACAATAAATTGGTAAAGGTTCCAGGATTAAGTGGAACTGGCAAAATGAGTAAAAGCGCTGGTGAAGCTGACTGTATATATTTATGTGATGATGCTAAAAGCTTAAATAAAAAAATAATGAGGGCCAAAACAGATGCTGGTCCCACGAACCTAAATTCTGAAAAATCTCCCGAAATTGAAAATATATTTTCACTTATGAAACTTGTTTGTCCTGCAGAAACGATACGTTTCTTTGAAGAAGAGCATGCTAAAACAACAATAAGGTATGGAGATTTAAAGAAGGAACTTGCCAAGGATATGGAAACATTTATTGCCCCAAAACGGGAGGCTATTTTAAGTTTAGTTGGCGATACTCAAAAGCTAAATAAAATCGCACAAATTGGCAAAGAAAAAGCACAAATAAGTGGTACTAAAACCATTCGTGAAGTACGTAAAATAATTGGATTTGGATCATGAGAGTAGAAGAGATAAAAACGGGTAAAAAGATGCTAGAGGCCTTTGAAATAAGAAGGAAAGTATTTGTAGTTGAGCAAAATGTTAGTGCGGAAGAAGAATATGATGAATTTGAAAAAACATGCATTCATTTATTGGCTTTGGATGGAGACCGCGCTATAGGCACATCAAGAATTAGAAAAACAACTAATGGGACTAAATTGGAACGGTTTGCAGTATTGGAAGACTGCAGAGGCACCGGAGTTGGTGCGGCACTTTTAACTGAATGTCTTGATCGGTGCAAAAGCGAATCTTACGTCTACCTTCATGCACAAGAGCCTGTTATTAAATTCTACGAGAAATATGGATTTAAGGCAGAAGGGGAACGCTTTTATGAATGCGAAATTCCACATTTTAAAATGGCAATTGCTCAACCTAAAAGCTGATGTACTTTATTTTAATTCTGGAATTACTTCTTCTTTAAACCAATAATATTCTTTAGGGTTACCTTTTTATTATACCCTAAAATCCGAAATTTATCACTTTACAGCCTGGTGCTTTTCAAACATTCAAAAAGGTTCTACATTTTAGAAACCGACAACATAGAATTTGAGCCTTAAGGAAGTTTGTTTTCACAAAGACTACAGCAAGAAACAAGTTCTAACAAATCTTCCAAGTATAAGTAAATCTAATACTTAGCCAACAAAATTAAGCCATTGAATTTGGAATAATGGGCCTTATGTCATATTATTGTAAGAGTAATTTTCGTGAAAAACATCATTTTCTATTCTCATTGCTGGTCTATCTTGTAAAAAAGTAGAGACTAAAACAACAGCACCTTCATGCATTGAAGAACGAATTAGTGCCTTTGAAAAAACAGCTTGTGAAAAAGGAGCTAAAGTTTACGAATATGATTTCCAAGGAGAACGTGTTTACGTTTTTGACCGTGGGTATTGTGACCGAAATGGCTCTGCTAATGTAGTAAGTATGGATTGCAAGGACCTAGGAATTCTCGGTGGTGTTAGTGGTAACCAAGATATAAATGGAAACGATTTTTCCAATGCCCAGCGAATTGGGGTATTGTGGAGTAAAAAATAATTGTTTAGTATTTTATATTTAGAAATTGGTCAAACCAATTTAATCACCTGCCATTACTTCACTGGTAGTTTTAAACTCAATCTCAGGATTATTCGCAATACTTGTTTGAAGAATAAATGCTGTTTCCGCTAAAAAAACAGGTTTGCCATCTTTATCTAAAGCCATGTTATTCTGTCTGAATTTCATAAACTCTTCGAGTTTACCCTTCTCCCCATGTAGCCAACATGCTTTATGAATATTTCTATGTTCAAACCTACATTTAGCTCCATATTCATGTTCTAGCCGATGCTGTAAGACTTCAAATTGCAATTCTCCAACGGTACCAATAAATTTTCTACTCCCTGGCTCCTGAGTAAACATACTTGCTAAACCTTCATCCGTTAATTGTTGAATTCCTTTTTCCAACTGTTTGCTTTTCATAGGATCCAGATTTATTAATTCACGAAATATTTCAGGACTAAAACTAGGTATTCCTTTGTAATACATATGTTCACCTGCCGTTAAAGTATCTCCTATTTTAAAATTACCTGTATCGTATAAACCTACTACATCTCCCGGATATGCTTGCTCTATAACTTCTTTGTCACTTGCCAAAAATGTATACGGATTGCTGAACTTTATCTTCTTTCCTAGCCTTACGTGGGTATAATTGGTATTACGTTCAAACTCACCACTACAAACGCGTAAAAAAGCAATTCTATCTCTATGTTTAGGATCTAGGTTTGCGTGTATTTTAAAAATAAAGCCACTAAATTTTTTATCTGTCGGAGCAACTTCTCGCGTCGTTGTAAATCTTGAACGCGGGCTAGGAGCTACTTCTATAAAAGTATCCAGCATTTCCTGAACACCAAAGTTATTTAAAGCACTACCAAAGAAAACTGGGGCTACTCTACCCTCTAAATACTCTTTTTGGTCTAATTTACCATAGACACCATCTATCAATTCGATATCTTCTCTTAATTGGTCTGCGTTTTTATCACCAACAAATTGATCCAATTTAGCATCATTTAAATCTTCAATTCTCAAATACTCGTCTGCCTTCTTTTGTTTGTTACTTTCGAATAGATTTAAACTTTTATTAGGCAAGAGGTATACTCCTTTAAAATCTCTACCCATGCTAATAGGCCAGCTCATCGGGTGAACTTGAATATCAAGTTTTTCCTCTAATTCCTCAAGTAAATCATAGGGGTCTTTTCCATCTCTATCCATTTTATTAATGAAACAGATAACAGGAGTATTTCTCATTCTACAGACTTCCATAAGCCTCTCTGTTTGAGCCTCTACTCCTTTCACACAATCAATTACTAAAATTACACTATCAACAGCAGTTAATGTTCTATATGTGTCTTCAGCAAAGTCCTTGTGACCTGGAGTATCCAAAATATTGATGCGTTTTCCTTTATATTCAAAGGTCATAACACTAGTAGCAACAGAAATTCCACGTTGCTTTTCAATTTCCATAAAATCACTTGTCGCCGACTTTTCAATTTTATTGCTTTTTACCGCACCTGCAGTTTGAATCTGACCTCCAAAAAGCAACAACTTCTCAGTGAGAGTAGTTTTACCAGCATCAGGGTGAGAAATAATCCCAAATGTTTTCCTAATCTCAATTTCTTTCTCAAAAGCCATAAATGGCGGCAAAGATAGTAGGATGAGACGGTTATTATTTCAAAATAACTTGGCTATGCATTATTGTATATCTCCAAATGCCTTTTGGCAATTTTCTTGATATCATAGTTTTGAATAGCAAAATTTCTAGCGTTTTCTTTTATCTTTTCCTTATAGCTATTCTCAGAGTAATAATACTCAATAACCTTATCGCATAATGCTATAAAATCAAATTTTTCAGCACTTCCACCTATTTGATCATTGACCATCTCTGGGATTCCCCCACTTCTGTATGCAAACACTGGCACTCCACAAGCCAAACTCTCCATAATAGTGGTTGGAAGGTTATCCTCATGACTCGTTGTAATAAATACATTAAACGTATTTAAGTAATTCACCATCTTTGATTCATCACTGATATAGCCTGAAAACACACTATTCACATCAGGAGGCAATTTTAGTTCTTCCTTCTTAGTGCCAATAAAGATAATTTTTAAGTTTGGAATTACAGATTTTAAGATTGGTATCATCTGAATAAAATCAGCCATCCCCTTTCTAGTGTCATTTAAATTAGCTGCACTAAATCCAACCACAAATAAACCATTAGTTTCTTCTTGTATTTTAATAATAGGTCTAAATACATTTAGGTCAAGTCCATTACAAAGATGGTTCACATCAAGAAATGTCATGCTTTTTTTAGCAATCTTCAGGAGCCAATTGCTTGGTGAAATAAATGACACTTTATTTTGACTTAACAATTCCGCTTTGTTAGTTAACATTTTGCTGGAAAGTTGAATCTCCGAATTTTTCAAAAATTTACAGTCTATACAACCTGAAGTATAATTTGTGCAGTCCCCGCTATAATAACAGCCTCCAGTAAAAGGCCACATATCATGTGCTGTCCAAACAATCTTTTTACCAGATTTTAGCAACTCAGCTAAGCCCTTCAAATTAATAAAACCCTTGTTAATCCAATGCAAATGAATAACATCTGCATCTTTAACTAGCGGGTTTTTTAAAACATTAATGCCAGTTAAAGCATGGGAATATTGAAATCGAACAGATTTATTCTTTTCAAATCTTATAAAATCCAACTTCTCCAAAGCATGTAATAAAAAAGCCCATTTTTTTCGCATCCAAGTATTTGACCATAAAGTATATTCTGTGCTGCTTTGGCCTGTAAAAACCAAATGTTGGCTGGAAACATTTGGCAACGAATTAAGTTGTTCGTTTAACCTTTGAGCAACTACAAAAGCTCCTCCTGAGGCACTTGCATTTAGATGCACAACTTTCAAACTCACTTTACAAATCTACATCATCTATCGAGCTATTTTGACACAAAGCAGCGCGAATTTGTATTTAAGGAAATAATTTCAATCACATACTACTTCAAATATTCTTCTGCACTGGCAACTAGCTTAACTGCTCTAGCAAGAATATTAAATAATCCAGGATATACTACTATACCAAAAATCCCGATGTTGTCATCGGGATTTAAAAGACACTAAATATTTAATGAAAATTAATTTTAATCTGTAACGACTCTCACACCATTACAAAATCAACTACTTAAGAGATGCTTTAAACAATAGATTCGTTGCCTATAAAAAAGAAGACCCCGCCAAAGGCAGGGTCTTACAAAATATTCAATTAAAAATTACAAAAACTACTCGTAGGTTTCTCAAGCCTACTCCCACTTACTTTCAAATACTGTGCCAAAAAAAAATGTCAAGCAAAATATTTTCACATTCAAATTAGAAACAGCTGATATGAAAGCGCATATAGCTAGACTTGTATTCATAAATCTAAAATGCCATATTATTTATTCTAAACTAAAATTGGCATACTTTAGCATTCATTTCATCTAAATCTTTAAGGTCAATGGCTGAAAAACTGTAATTTTGCCATAATGAAGAAAATCATTATTCCTGTTCTGCTGATTTTGTCGGCATGCGGGATATTTAAAAAAGAGGAAAAAACAGCAGAAGTAACACCTAAAAGTGAAGCTTATGAGGCATTGCAACTAGAATATTTTGACCACTCTGTAAAACCAGCTGACAATATTTACAATTACGTCAATGGACTATGGATGAAAGAGGCAGAAATACCTGCGGATAGAGGACGCTGGGGAAGTTTTGATGAATTAAGAAAGAAAGCAGATGAACAAACCTTTGAGGTTCTAGATGAGGCAATGAATAGTGGCAAATACACTTCTGAAACGTCACAGGGAAAAGCTGTGACTATTTACAAAGGCTTTTTGGATACGACGAAACGTAATACAGATGGCATTACTCCACTTATTCCATATTTGGCAGAGATAAATGATTTTAACTCTTTGGCTGACATTGATGCATATAGCAAAAAATATATAGATCAAGGGGGTAATCCATTCATAGGTTTTGGTGTAGGACCAAACATCAAAAACAGCAATGAATATGTTGTTTATATGGGTGGAGGTTCACTTGGCTTACCAGACAGAGATTACTATTTTGACGAAAGCGATAGAGGAGTAGAAATCAGAAAAGAATATCAAAAATTCGTTGGTTCTATGTTCAAGCACTTCTTCCCCGAAGGTTATGAAAATATAGGAAGTGAAATTTTAGCTTTTGAGACCAAATTGGCTGAAGCAAAAATGACAAAAGTGCAGCGAAGAAACCCTTACAATAGATACAATCCGAGAACAGTTGACCAAGTAGCTGCAATGTTTCCAAAATTTGATGTTAAGGGATACTTGAAGCTAATGGGTTTGGAAACAGATAAGGTAATTATTGGAGATACTGCATTTGTATTAAGACTCACAGAAATGGTTAATGAAAACCAAATGGGCTTAGTTAAAAAATACCTTTTATGGAATGAGATCAGAGGAAGTGCCGGAATGCTTGATATGAACCTTAACCGATTAAGCTTTGGCTTCTATGGTAACTTCTTAAGAGGGACTCCACAGCAAAGACCTATTAAAGAAAGAGCCTTGGCTGCGGCTAATGGTGCTCTAGGCGAAGCATTGGGACAATTGTATGTAGATAAATATTTTCCACCTGCTGCAAAAGCATCTGCTGTCCAATTAGTAGCTGATTTAAAAACTTCATATGAATCACGCATTAATGCAGTTGATTGGATGAGTGCCGAAACAAAAGTGAAGGCAGTTGAAAAATTAAAAGCAATCACTGTTAAAATTGGCTACCCAGATAAATGGAAAGACTATAGTGATTTAGAAATTAAAACAGCCGAAGATGGCGGCACTTATTTTACCAATAGGATTGCACTTTCTAAATGGAGAATTGCCGATAACTTAAGTGATTATGGCAAACCAGTAGATAAAACAAAATGGGGCATGAGCCCGCAAACAGTAAACGCATATTATAACCCTACTTATAATGAAATAGTATTCCCAGCGGCAATTTTACAAGCTCCATTCTTTGACTACAAAGCAGATGCTGCCGTAAACTATGGAGGAATTGGAGCAGTTATTGGTCACGAAATTTCTCATGGCTTTGATGACCAAGGTGCTCAATTTGATGCAGAAGGAAATTTAAATGATTGGTGGACAGAAGAAGACCTAACGAAGTTTAAGGCTAAAGGAGAAGCCTTAGCAGACCAATTTGATAAGTATGAAGCCCTTCCTGGACAGTTTGTAAATGGAAAATTCACTCTTGGCGAAAACATTGGTGATCTTGGTGGAATAAACGCTGCTTATGATGCACTTCAGATTTCATTAAAGAGAGATGGCAGACCAGCAGATATTAATGGATATAGTACAGAACAGAGATATTTCCTAAGTTGGTGCACTATCTGGAGAGGCAAGATGCGTGATGGTGAATTAGAAAACAGATTAAAGACTGATCCGCATTCTCCCTCATACTTTAGGGCTTTAGGACCACCTAGTAACATGGATGTATTCTATGAATTATTTGATGTAAGTAAAAAGAATAAAATGTACCGAAAACCAGAAGATCGAGTTAAAATCTGGTAGATTCTCTATAAATCTTACAAAAGCCTAGCTAAGAAATAGAATTCTAAGACTAGGCTTTTGTATTTTTGCATACAATGTTAAAACTTATTGGGACTCTTCTCACTTTACTTATTTTAATACGGAGTGAAGCACAAATCAAAACGAAAACCATTAAGTCCTATAATCCAAAGGGAGAATTAGAAGAAGTAATAAAAGAACACTACAATAGATATCAATTCGTTTTTAAAGAGCAAGAATTTGATTCGTATGGCAACCTTAATACCGAAATCATACATACAAGGGTTGATGACAATACATTTTCTGATTCCATATTCCAGTTTGCAATCTTAGCTGATCCTGATTACGTAGAAGGAGACACACAATGGGGAACAATGGAACTCTTTTCTTTAATTACCAGAAGTACAAACAAATATGGCAATGATGTTAAAGTGTTGTCGTATTACCCAAATGACGAAGTCTTGCACATGGGTAAATACTATTTTCAATACAGTCCTGAAGGCAAACTAATAGTAAGTGGTGCATTTGATGATAACTCTGATTCAGTGCTCATCTATACTGATACTTTTTTCTATAATACAGAAGGCAAGCTTATTAAGAAAGTAAACACCTGGGTTTCTAATTCTTATCCTTCACAGATAGAAAAATATAGCTATTTAGAAGAAGGACAATTTGAGTCCATTGAAACATGGGATTATCAGTTTGGAGATACTTCAATTAGTAAAATAGATTTTGAATACACTGCTGGAATGCTAAGCAAAAAAACAACTTCTTCACAGAGATTTGGAGAGATTAAAGCACCAACAATCGAGACCTTCAAATACAATAAAAATGGAGACTGCGTAGAGCATAAGGTCATAGGCAATGATTCAGACGAATTGTACAAGATTGAATACATTTACTATTAGTTTTAGTCTGTATTCTTATTGTTAAATTTAGTTAAGAGCAACCCAACCATTAGTTCTAATAAAAAGTCGATTATCTCATAAATTTTCAACCTAAATTTGCATCATGAATCAAGATGATTTAAAAGATATTAAAGGCCGCTTAGAGGCTTTGAGGGGGTATCTTTGACATTGATAGAAAACTAGCTGAAATTGCTGATCAAGAATCACAAACACTTGACCCCACATTTTGGGATGATTCTAAAAAAGCAGAGAAGCATTTAAAGAATATTAAGAACAAAAAAATCTGGACAGATAGTTTTGACCAAATAAGTTCAAAAATTGACGATGTAGAAGTCCTTTTAGAATTTTCTACTATTGGAGAAGCAACCGATGAAGAAGTTGAAAAAGTTTATCAGAAAGTTCTTGTCTTACTCGAAGATTTAGAATTCAGGAACATGCTTCAGGGCGAAGAAGATAAACTTGGTTGCATATTAGAAATTAACGCTGGTGCTGGAGGAACGGAAAGCTGCGATTGGGCTGAAATGTTACACCGCATGTATATTATGTGGGCTGAGAAAAACGATTTTAAAGTTTCTGAATTAGAACGTCAAGATGGAGATGTTGCCGGAATTAAATCAGTCTCTTTAGAAATAACTGGAGATTTTGCTTTTGGGTTCCTTAAAAGTGAAAATGGAGTCCACCGTTTAGTTCGCATATCCCCTTTTGATAGCAATGCTCGTAGACACACTTCATTTGCCAGTGTTTATGTTTACCCTATGGCAGACGACACCATAGAGATTGACATAAAACCAGCAGATATTGATTTTCACACATCCAGAAGTGGTGGTGCCGGGGGTCAAAATGTAAACAAAGTAGAAACCAAAGTACAATTAACTCATATTCCTACGGGAATTGTTGTTGTTTGTCAGATTGAAAGAAGTCAATTAGGAAATAGAGAACGGGCTATGCAAATGCTCAAAAGCCGTTTATATGAATTAGAGATAGCAAAACGCAATCAAGCTCGTGCCGAAATTGAAGATGGCAAAATGAAAATAGAATGGGGTTCCCAAATAAGAAATTATGTTTTCCATCCGTATAAGTTAGTTAAAGACGTTAGAACTGCAGAAGAAACTAGCAATGTACAAAATGTAATGGATGGGGAACTTTGGCCGTTTATTAAGAGTTACTTGCTTTCACATGGTAAGTCAAAAGCTTAGTGGGTATAACTAAATACATATTGCAGTTTTGGAAATGGGTTACCACTACCAAAATTCCTGGACCCTACTCTAAACTAAAGTTTTATTCTTTATTTGGGTTTGGACTTCTTTTATTTTTACCGCTTTTCATTGTTTTAGGTAAATTTCTTCCGAATAATTCCTGGCCATTTATGCTGGACTATATTCTCTTGGCTATTGTAATTTTAACCTTAATATATTTAATCATAAGAATCACCTACCGCTTTTTGTTCATTGCCTTTGGAATTTCTTTCCTCTGGATACTGTTTGGCACATTTAGCAATGGGTATGGGTTTAAGGAGCTTATTAATGATTATACAGACTTTACTTATGTGGTAAATAGATCTGCGCGACCGCAGGAAATCATCATATCTAAACTGACCTATTTTCCAAATAAGGTGGCATTTTCTAAAGCGCTAGACTTTGAAAGTCCTGAAGTTCGATCTTTTTGTATTTCTGCCATTCGCAAGCATTTTAAAGGGGTAATGTACCCTTCAAAAGTGAAACCTTTGGTTCATTCATTAGCCATATTTAAGGAAATAAACAATCAATGGCTCTACGTTTATGACCCTGCTTTTAGAGAATACTACGCTTCCCCCATGGAGAGTATAAAAACGCTAGCCGGAGACTGTGATGATCACAGTATACTCATGGCTTCTTGCATTAAACTTGTAGGAGCAACGCCTCGGATGGTTTATACTACTGGTCATGTATACCCAGAAATTTATATCGGTAAAAAGAAAGATTTAGATATACTAGTACAATTAATCAAGAAAGAACTATTTAAAAAAGAAACTAAAAATAAGGCCATTCATTACCATATAGATGAGAATAATAACATATGGCTAAACTTGGACTATACAGGCCACTACCCCGGGGGTAAATTTATTAATGAAGAAATTTTAGGAACCTATACTCTTTTCTAAATTTATCTTAAATCTAAAATACAAAAAAGAGAGCAAATGGAAAATGTAGGTAAACAAAAATTGCTTACTTACCTTCTTCCAGTTTAGTCTTTAACTGTTGCAGTAACTTTTCTTCCTCAATAACACTTGTTTCACTCCTGCCTCTTACCATTCCTATACGTTCTAGTCTTGAATCTATAGCTCTAACTGCAGCTCTTAGATTAACGCTATTATTACTTTGCAGTAATTCATACACAAAATCAGAAGGGTCACTTACATAAGTAAAAATATTGTCAATGAGCTCAGATGTATTTGTAGGATTAAAATGAGGATGACTTTTAAGAACCTCGTAATAATCATATTGCTCAGATGGGTTTCCACCAACAAATAAGCTCTGTTTGAACCAGCTTGTGGCAATAGAAAACTCTTCATTTCTTAGACCTTCTGGCACTAAGCTTTGTAGCTTATCCTTTTTCCAAATACGTGCAATGGCTGAATTTGAGACCAAAATACTGGGATCATTTACATAGCTCTTAAAATAATTGGAATCTTTAGATAAGTCAGCAACAATATTAAAACATTGGTTTCTCAATTCAGATGGATTGCTTTTGTCTTTTACTGCGGCAGCAATAAAATCTAATCCAATCATTTCACCTAGTTTTTCATCACTGGTATTATTGAAAAATGGAAACAATACATTCCGAGACAATACAGCACTTTTACTCATTATTGCATCTCTGATCATTAAAACACGTAAGGAGTCTATCTGATCTTTTACGATTGAAACTGAATTCCCAAAATCAGTTTCAATCGCTATCATTTCTTCAAAAGTCTCAGCTAGTTTAGATTTAATACTTGGTGATTCAACATTAGTATAGGCCAAATACAATCTACTCAAATCAAAAAACTTTTCTGCCCCATCCGTGGTATACCCAAAAGTGCCAAGTACTTTATTATTGGGATCAATCACCAACCAATCTGGCTTAATATTTCCCAAATCTACACTAGTACTTGATTCATCAATAAAGAGAGTTTTATTGAATACTTTACTCTCAATTGAATAACGGATATCCATTTTACCGTAAGTAAAAGCATATTCATCCGCGTCTTGAACAATACTAAGTTTATACCCTTCATTGCTTTCTTTTACAACATCAATTTGATAAGAAGGATAGGTTGGCCGTTTGTACCATTGATCAAAGAAACGTGCTAAATCCAAACCAGATGTTTCTTCAAAGCACAATCGCAATTCATCAACTTCGGCATTTTTAAATGCATGCTTAGTAAGATAATTCTTAAGTCCGGCTCTAAATGCTTCATCCCCAATTTCATTCCGAAGCATATGTAAAATTAGTGCTCCTTTTTGATAGGATGTTACATCAAACACATCATTTGTAGTGGAATAATTATGTCTTAATAAAGTTTTTCCTGTATAGCCGCCCCAATTTTCATAACTCTTTTTAAAGCCATATAAAGTTTCATCGGCTACAATTTCACCATATTTATTCGCTTTCCATAAATACTCTCCGTAAGTGGCAAAGCTTTCATTTAAACTAATGTTTGCCCAAGACTCGGCAGTAACGTAATCTCCAAACCATTGATGAAATAATTCATGACTTATATAGTCCTCCAAAGGTCGATCTAGCAATTCACCAGGAGTTTGATGCAGGGCTTCCATATGAACAGTTGCGGAAGTGTTTTCCATAGCACCACTCACAAAATCCCTAACCACCACTTGGCTATATTTATCCCATGGATATTCAACTCCAGTATATTTGCTAAAGAATTCCATCATTTCTGGAGTATTCCCAAAAATGTTTTTCGCTTGATTCTCAAATGGCTTTTCTACCCAATACTCCACATCCAAATTCTTCCATTTGTCCTTCACTACTGACCAATTGCCAACAGCCAACATGGTTAAATAAACGGCGTGAGCTTTTTTCTGTTCCCAAACTACGGTCTTCGTTCCTTCAGATATTTTAGAAGAAATTTTAAGCCCATTGCTCAATACTTTCATTGTATCAGGAACCTTTACTGAAATTCGTTGAGAATGCTTTTGATTTGGTGCATCTAAGGTTGGAAACCACCTTGAACTACTCTCGGTTTCTCCTTGCGTCCAAAATTGCATAGGAATATTTCTTTTTCTATCCGTATTTATAAAATAGTATCCATCGTCTGAGGCTATAGCTCCTCCATTCCGATCCATGTTTGCTTTGGCACTTGTGTTATACTTTAATTTAATAGCAAGTTTTTCTCCTTTCTTATACTTCCTGTCTAAGTAGATAGTTACCTGCATGGAGTCTGGATTAATTTGGTATTTTAGATTTTGCTTATTGCTCAAATCCAAAACCTCCTCAACATTCAGCTTTTTTGCATCTAAAACTAATGAATCTTGAGAATAGAAATAAGGGCTTAGATCCAAGCTCGCAAAACCTGAAATCGATGAATTTTTGAAATCCAATGTGATATCCAATTCCGTGTGCTCTAACTTCCAATTACGGGTTTCACTCCCTTTGTATTGTTTGTACCAATTCTGATCTACAGGTTCTAATTCCCAAGAGTTATCATATTCAGCATCAGCCGCATCTTCCTCAGCATACTCATACTCCTCTTCAAACTCTTTGGCGGGATATTCAGCCATAGGTGTCTTTTTCTGAGGAAGGCAACAACTTGCGCCTAATAACAAAGTGAATATTAAATAATATGCTTTTCTCATTGAATAAATAAGTTATAGGAAAAGAAGGCCTGCTCTTTCAACATTTCTTCTCCGTTTATAATAGTTGCGCCTTGTTCTTCACAAAGCTTCAAAAATTTCGTTTTTATAGGATTGTAAACCAAATCCACACAAGTATGCGAATTGCGAATAGCTTTATAATCTATGGCGACGGACTTCTTTGCAAATGGGTCCATTCCCAGAGGTGTGGTATTGATTAGAAGGTCATACTGGCTTAATACTGCTGCATTAATATCAGCATACCCAAATTGATTCTCTTCAGGAGTTCTACTCACAAAAGTGTGTGAGATTTCCAAAGCATTTAACACATAATGCACAGCTTTTGAAGAGCCACCAGTACCAAAAACCAAAGCCCTTTTTGCATTCATTGCTAAAGGCATCATGGTTTTCATAAAACCATACATATCTGTATTGTATCCATGCAATTTATGGTCTCTAATTACAATGGTATTTAAGGCACCAATTTGCTCCACTTCTGGAGATAATTCATCCATCCGTTCTATTAAATCAGATTTATATGGAATAGTTACATTTAGGCCTTGGTAATCAAATATATCATGTCCAAAAAAACGTTCAATCTCCGCCGGAGTTGGCAATTCAATTAAATCATAAGTCGCCTCCAAGTTATTCTCTTTGAAAAAGCCCTTAAATATTTCAGGAGATTTACTATGGGCAACCGGAAAGCCAACTAAACCAAATTTAAGCATCTTTCTTTTTAAATTTCTGTTTAGCTATTTGAAATAAAATTGGAAGAATACTAAAACCTATAATGGCAAAAACTACTATCTCAAAATGTTCTTTAACCCACTTATTTTGACCGAAAGCATAACCTAATAAACTTATACTCACCACCCAAAGGACGGCTCCACCTATGCAATAGGATATAAACTTGCGATAAGCCATCTTACCCATTCCAGCCACAAATGGGGCAAACGTTCTAACGATAGGAACAAAGCGAGCCATGATAATAGTTTTACCTCCATGCTTTTCATAAAAGGCCTCGGTTTGATGTAAGTATTCTTTTTTCAGGAATCGCCATTTCAAATCAAAAATGCGAACTCCAATTTTCTTACCTATAAAATAGTTGGTGTTATCACCTAATAAAGCTGCTGCAATTAGAAGTGGAATTACAATCCAAATACTAAAACTTTCCGGGTTACCAGCAGCTAATGCACCTGCTGCAAAAAGCAAAGAATCTCCCGGCAGGAAAGGCATAAACACTAAACCCGTTTCTACAAATACAATAAGAAATAGAATTCCGTAGAGCCAAACTCCATAATCCTTGATCCATGATTCTAAATAATCATTAAGGTGTGTTAGAAAGTGAAGTCCATCTGCGAAAATGTTAAGTAAATCCATTAATGGTGCAATTTTATAGCTTTTTATTCGTTGATATATGTAAATTTGCCCACAATGAGACGAACATTAATCCTTCTAGGAATTATCTTAAGCATTGGCTTAGGTTCATGCTGTGCTAGTAAAGGAGGCAAGTCGCATTCTAAGAGCAAAGGCTGCGATTGCGGCTTTTAGGTTTAGGTTCTAATCAATAATACATTTCCTTTTCAAAATTTTTATACCGAGATAAACCTACACAGGTTTATTATTTCTTGAATAACATATGAAGGAATCCGCTACACATTATTTAATATTGTGAAGTGGAATCAAACATCTTTGAAGAACGGTACGAAAAGTTAAATGCCGAGCAAAAAGTAGCTGTAAATACTATTGAAGGTCCGGTAATGGTTATTGCTGGACCAGGAACCGGTAAAACCGAAATTCTTGCTGCTCGGATTTGCAACATCCTATTAAAAACAGACACTCAAGCTGGTAACATTCTATGTTTAACCTACACCGAAGCTGGAGTTAGCGCCATGCGCAAAAGACTAATTACCTTTATGGGTGATGAGGCTTACAAGGTAAATATTCATACGTTTCACAGCCTTTGCAAGCGCATTATAGATGATTATCCATCTTTCTTTGAAGACAAGGTTTTTAATGTAATGGATGAGTTGACACGCAAAAAGCTAATAGAAGAAATTCAACTGGGCTTGCCAATGAATAATCCTTGGCATGCATCAGTTATTCAAACGGAAAAAGAAAACAATTCAAGTTTTGGCAATCCAATAAACGACCTTGAGAGATTGTTCTTTACCCTTACAGAAAATAACATCAATTCAGATGCCATTAAAAAACAAATGGGTAAACTTAGTGATGAAGAGAACTATAAAATTGCCTTTCCCGATGATGTTTATAAAAATACAAGAGAAGGGAAATATCAAAAGGGAGATATAAAACCTGCAGCCTATGAAGACACGTTAAAAAAATGGGAAAAACTGTTAGCTGCAAGTGAAATATATAAGACTTACGAAAAGAAAAAGCAGGAATTAAACTTTGCCGATTTTAGTGATTTGCTAGTGTGGGCATCGGAAGGAATGAAAGCCAATGATGAATTACTCATGATGGTGCAAGAACGTTATCAATATGTTTTGGTAGATGAATTTCAAGATACCAATCCATTGCAAAGCGAAATACTTTATCAGGTCCTTAGCTTCTTTGAAGATAACCCCAATTGCTTTGTGGTTGGTGATGATGACCAAAGCATCTATTCGTTTCAAGGAGCTGATGTTGGAAACATGCAGGCCTATTATGAAAAATTCAAAAGCAATATTCAGCTGGTGAGTTTGGTGAATAATTACCGTAGTAGCGAAACCATCTTGCAAGCATCTAGTAAATACATTAAACACAATACGGATAGGTTGGCAACTACCATTCCTGGTGTGAATAAGAATTTAGTGGCTTCTGGATCTTTTGCTAAACAAAACCAAAGCCCTGTATTTTTTGAATACGACTCCAGTGAAAAGCAATTTACGGCAGTATGCGAAAAAATAAAAGAACTGATTGCCAAAGGAGTTGAACCTGAGGAAATTGCTGTTCTGGCAAGTAAAAATTATGCCTTATTTGAATTGGCTAATATTCTCTCTGCCTCAGATATGACCTATGAACTAGTAAAACCAGTTGATATTCTTAAAGAGCAGATTATTACTGAAATTTTGCTTTGGCTAAACTATTTCAATAGGGAAAGCAGAAAGCCAAATACTGCTGGCATTGAACTCTTCAAATTACTTCATACTACAGATATGAATACCATTGAGATTCAGAAATTGTTTTATAAATGGGAGGAGAATAAAACCACTAACATAGTAGAAGGGTTACTAGTGGATGGCGATGAAACATTAGACATGTTTAAGCCAAACTTTGCCCCCTTAGCAAAAACCATTACCGTGTTACAGAAGGAATGGGGATCCATGTCTGCACCAGAGTTTGTACAAAAAATATATACAGACTTGGGGTTTGTAAAAAGAGCTATCATTTCCAAAAATTCTAAACATACCTTACAAGTACTTTATTCGTTTTTAAAGTTTATTGAAGAGTCTAGCAAAAATCATCCGTTTGAGAATTTGGAGTTTCATTTATCTCAAATTAATGAACATATCACGTATCAAATTCCTGTGCCAATCTACCCGGTTCTGAACAGCAAGGAATCTATAAAACTTTTGACCATGCATGGCTCTAAGGGTCTAGAATTTGAGCATGTATTTGTGGTGAATGTGGATGCCAAAGGCTTCAAGAAAAATAACAAAGGCGATTTTGGCTTAACCAATCTTTTCAATAATCATCTTAGCACTCATAATCAATTAAACGATCCAAATAGTTTGATTGAAAAAGTAAAAGCCTCAAATGAATTGCGCAGGCTTTGGTATGTAGCCTTAACCAGGGCCAAAAAAGGATTGTATTTATACAGTTCAGATTTGGATAAGCCTTTTGAGGGCAAATCAGAATTAACAGAAGATATGGAGATTAACACAAGCAACTCCAATGATGAAGCCTTACTAGAGAACATTAAGAAACTCTTAGTAAGCAATCCAGGGAATAAAATTACCTCAGATAAAAATTGGATTCAGAATAAAATTGAAAATTATGTCTTTTCGCCTTCATCATTAAGTTCCATTCTTAAATGTGAAAATGAATTTTACTATTCTCGATTGCTAAGCATTCCAAGTGCCGGCAATGTTTATATGGCTCACGGAAATGCGATACACAATGCTTTAGAGAAGCTAAGTCTGCAATGGTTAAACCATGAAGAAAAAATGGATAAGGAAACCTTTATTCAACATTTTAAAGATTATTGGTTTACCCAAAGGGGATTGGTTTCCGAAAAACAGTACAAGCTAAAATTAAAGGAAGGTGAGGTAATCTTGGCTAAATACTATGACAAACGAGTTCCAGAATTTTTTGAATATATCAACTCTTTCTCAGAGCTTAAAGTGGATGGACAAATTGCAGGTATCCCTTTCAAAGGGATTGTTGATAAAGTCTATTTCACCGAAATCGATGGAAACCGGAATAATTATACCATTACCGATTACAAAACGGGAAACATTAATTCTGCCAAAAAGAAATTTAAAGTACCTTCGGATAGGGCAAGGGCTAATGAAAGCTTCAACATTGGCGACTATGAATATTGGGTGCAGACCTGTATTTACGCGCATATATTATCAGGTCAAAACCAAACTTGGAAATTACAACAGATAGAACTCGACTTAATTAATCCCAGCAATGAGGAAATGGAAGTGTTGGCTCATCCGGTAAACAAACAAGATTTTGAATTTATAGAAACGCTTGCTACTAGTGCCAATGACCGATTACATGCTCCGGATTTTCCAAATGGGTGTAATAAAGATAAATGTGAATGGTGTGATTTCACTAAGACTTATATGCCTCCGGTTGAGGAAGAGGATTAGGTGATGTGCTGATTTATTGATTTGCTGGTGATTCGCTTAATTGTCAGAGTTTCACAAATTGCGAAATCTGTGTTATCAGCGAGAGACCTTTGACGATAAAATTTTGAACTGATCTGTAATCGAAAAGACACAAAGTTTATATTAATTTTACATTTTAGATTTAAGGATTGGAAGGCTGCAATAATCATTGACAAATCTTTAAATCTACCTTGCTTAAAAATAGTCATACTTTGTACCTTTGAAACCACATGAGTCAAGCTGTAAGAAATTTAGAACCTAATTCCCTTTGGAACCATTTTGCCGATTTAAATGCTGTTCCTCGCCCAAGTAAAAAAGAAGAACGTGTAATTGAATTTGCCAAAAACTTTGGTGAAAGCCTAGGACTGCCTACCATGGTAGATCATATTGGCAATGTGATTATTAAAAAACCAGCAACTGCTGGAATGGAAGACAGGCAAACTATAGTGATGCAAAGTCACTTGGATATGGTCCATCAAAAAAACAACGATACTGATTTTGACTTTCTAACTCAGGGAATTGATATGCTTGTAGATGGTGATTGGGTTAAAGCCAATGGAACCACATTGGGTGCTGACAATGGTATTGGCGTAGCCGCTATAATGGCTGTACTGAGCAGTACTGACATAGCTCACCCTGCCATTGAAGCCCTTTTTACTATAGATGAAGAAACAGGCATGACAGGTGCTATTGGCTTAAAAGGTGGTTTACTAGATGCTACCATCATGCTTAACCTAGATACCGAAGAAGATACGGACTTAACCATTGGTTGTTCCGGTGGAGTGGATGTGACCATCTCTGGCGATTATACTACCATAGAAAACTCAAACCCAGCCTACATATTACGAGTAAAAGGTTTGCAAGGCGGGCATAGTGGAATGGAAATTCACAAGGGCTTGGGTAATGCGAATAAACTCATGAATCGCATTCTTTGGAATCTGAATAAATCGTGTTCTATAGATTTAATATCTATTGATGGCGGTGGCTTACGCAATGCCATTCCAAGAGAGTCCTCTGCTATTATTGCTTTTGCAAATACAGATCAATCAACCGTTGAAGATGTAGTTACTGAACTAGGAGATGCTTTATTAGCTGAGTATGGCGTTACCGATACTAATTTAGGGATAACCTTGGACCCTGCACCTGAAATGGCATATACAGCATGCGATAAAAATTTTAAGAATGATCTATTGAACAGTATTTATGCTTGTCCAGATGGAATTTATAGAATGAGTCCAAGTATAAAAGATTTGGTTCAAACCTCCAACAACTTGGCTCGTGTAATTGTAAAAGATGGTTCATTTACTATTATGTGTTTAACCCGAAGTTCTGTGGATACTGAAAAGACAGACTTAGTCAATGCCATTGAAGCTTGCTTTGCTCCATTGAACGGAACTGTAAAATTTAGTGGAACATACCCGGGATGGGAACCAAAGCCAGAGAGTACAATTGTTGCTTTAATGAGTGGTTTGTATAAAGAATTATTTGGTAAAGAAGCCGATGTTAATGCTTGTCATGCAGGTTTAGAGTGTGGTATTTTAGGAACCAATTATCCAAATATGCAAATGATTAGTTTCGGTCCAAACATTCGTGGAGCTCACAGCCCTGACGAATGTACTCAAATTTCTTCTGTACAAAAATTCTGGGTTTTTTTAATAGAGACTTTGAAAAGAATTCCAGCTTAAACGATGAGTATATTTATCGAATACATTCCAATAATAACTACGTTTTTTTCCGTTTTTTTTGTCCGTGAAATTTATCATCATTACAAAAAAAGAAAAACTCAGCACCTCTTATGGTGGACAATCGGAGTTTTAACCTTTGGATTAGGCACTTTGGGTGAAAGTATAAATGTTCTATTTGGTTGGAATGAAATTAATCTAAAGTACTGGTATATTGTTGGTGCTTTATTGGGTGGATTTCCTCTAGCACAAGGTTCCGTATATCTTCTCATGAGCAAAAAACTTGCTGACTTTACCACATGGTTTTTTGTAATAGGCATTGCAATAGGTTCAATTTGTATCATACTAACCCCATTAACAATTCCGGTTGATTTTGACTATAAACTAACAGGTTCCGTATTTACCTGGAAATGGGTTCGGTACTTTTCTCCAATCATTAACATTTATTCGTTCTGCTTCTTAGTTGGAGGGGCTATTTATTCAGCATTTAAATACTATAAACAAATTGATAAAGAAGCTAGGTTCAAAGGCAATATTTATATAGCAATAGGAGGACTTTTACCAGGTATTGGAGGAACTTTTACGAGAATGGGATATGTAAATGTTTTATTTGTAACAGAATTAATTGGTCTTATTCTCATTTACGTTGGATATCGTATTATAAAAATGGACAAGCACAAGGCATAATATTTGATTTTGCTATGCACTTAACTTAAAATATATCTCCCAAATCTGCTCACTGCAAATATTTCTTGGAAGTAGAAGCGCGGCATTTTGCTATAGAGTAAAATATACGAAGGTGATTAGACATGAAATTTAAAATATCTAGAAAACGCTATTTCTCTCCAGTTAAGCCTCTATTTACAAACCAGTAAATAAACCAATTATTAAGCGTAATTTTGCACCCATTTTTAAAAGACCTCATGGACATTCGCAACATTGCCATTATCGCACACGTAGATCACGGGAAGACAACCTTGGTAGACAAAATTTTACACCAAGCTAATCTTTTTCAAGACCATCAAGAATCTGGAGACCTTATACTAGATAGTAATGATTTGGAACGTGAACGAGGAATTACAATTCTTTCTAAGAACGTAAGTGTTGTATGGAAAGATACAAAAATCAATATTATTGATACTCCTGGTCACAGTGATTTTGGTGGTGAGGTAGAACGTGTATTGAACATGGCCGATGGTGTTTTGCTATTGGTTGACGCCTTTGAAGGTCCTATGCCTCAAACGCGTTTTGTTTTACAAAAAGCATTAGAATTAGGAAAGAAAGCAGTTGTTGTTATCAATAAAGTTGATAAACCGAACTGTACTCCAGATCAAACACATGATGCTGTTTTTGATTTATTCTTTAACCTAGATGCAACAGAAGAACAATTGGATTTTGTTACCGTTTACGGTAGTGGTAAAATGGGATGGTATGGACCAGATTGGCAAAATCCAACTGATGACCTTACTTACTTAATGGATACTATTGTTAAAGATGTTTCACCACCAGTTGTAGAAGAAGGTCCACTGCAATTGCAAATAACCAATCTTGATTTTAGCAGTTATACTGGGCGTATTGCTGTAGGTAGAGTACGAAGAGGTACAATTGCAGAAGGCATGCCTGTAGGAATGGTTAAACGCGATGGTAGCATTAAAAAAGGAAGAGTAAAAGAACTTTATGTATTTAGTGGTTTAGGTAAAACTAGAACCGAAAGTGTAAAAGCTGGAGATATTTGTGCGTTTTCTGGGATTGACAATTTTGAGATTGGAGATACGATTACAGATCCGGAACACCTAGAAGCATTACCGACTTTAAAAATTGACGAACCAACCATGAGTATGTTGTTTACGATTAACAACTCTCCATTCTTTGGTAAGGAAGGAAAGTTTGTAACGAGTAGGCACTTACGTGAACGTTTACAAAAAGAAACCGAGAAGAATCTTGCACTTAAGGTTGAAGAGACTGGCAATGCAGATCAGTTTACGGTTTTTGGTAGAGGAGTTCTGCATTTGGGAATTCTTGTTGAAACTATGAGACGAGAAGGATATGAACTACAAGTAGGCCAACCTCGCGTTCTTTTCAAAGAAATTGACGGAAAAAGACATGAGCCTATTGAAGCACTAACTGTAGATGTTCCAGAACACCACAGTGGTAAAGTAATTGAAGCGGTTAGTCAGCGTAAAGGTGATATGACCAGCATGACTCCAAAAGGAGATATGGTTCGTTTAGAATTTCACATTCCAGCCCGTGGCTTAATGGGATTAAGAAGTCAAATGCTTACTGCCACTCAGGGCGAAGCTATTATGGCGCAACGATTTTTAGAATACCAACCATACAAAGGAGATTTACCTAAGCGATTTAAAGGTGTTATCATTAGCAAGGATACAGGTAAAGCAGCTATATATTCTATGGATAAATTGAAGGATAGAGGTACATTCTTTATTAGTCCTACTGCAGAAGTTTATTCAGGTCAAGTGATTGGTGAAAATGCAAAGCCAGGAGATTTAGTGGTAAACATTTGTACAGCGAAACAATTAGACAACTTCCGTGCAGCTGGTAAAGATGGAATTTCAATGTTGGCTCCACCAAGAGCTTTCACTCTAGAAGAATCAATGGAATATATACAAGGTGATGAGTATGTTGAAATAACACCTGAGAATGTAAGATTCCGTAAAATCCATTTGGATGAGCACGAGAGAAAGAGAGCAGCTAGTTCTTCTAAGTCCGTAGAATAAATACTTCTAGAACAATTACCGCCTGCTTCATTCGCATTAAGCCAAACAATAAGGCTTAACATTTTTGATTAATTCCCCCTTTTATTAGTGTTAAAGAGGAGTATTATTGTATACAATGATACTTTAGTAATTGGTATTCTGAGTTCGTACCGATTGATCTATATTAATATAAGTTCATCCTATTTTGACTAAAATCGGATGAATAGCTTTTTTAACCTATCCGATATTTGTACCTTTGAGGCTTGGAATGGAAAGGTGACATATTGAAATGTGCCGAGGTACATAAAAATGCCCTGGAAAGATTAGCGAAAAAAAAGCAGGTATTAGATGCAAAACGACCTTTAAAGTCTAATATCCTAAACAAGATTCAGGCTGATCTCAGTTTAGAGTGGACCTATAACAGCAATAATATTGAAGGTAACACTCTGACCCTACAAGAAACAAAAATGATACTTCAAGATGGGGTAACTGTAAAAGGAAAATCTTTACGTGAACATTTTGAAATTCACAATCATGAAAAAGCGCTGCACTTGCTCTATTCTTTTGTACAAAAAGAGTTAATGCTAAGTTCAAATACCATAATTTCATTGCATCAAATGGTTCTACGCAGCATAGAGGATGAATGGGCGGGTAGGTATAGAACTGGTGGGGTACGTATTGTTGGGGCAAATTTTACACCTCCCAATGCACTTCGTGTTTTTGATATGATAGAAGAGCTTGTTTCTTGCATTAAAGAAAACAAATTGCGACTTAACCCTATTCTACTTGCAACATTATTTCATCATCGATTTGTTTGGATTCACCCTTTTGTAGATGGAAATGGACGAACCATTCGCTTAGCAATGAACCTCTTACTTATTCAGGGAGGCTATCCTCCAGCCATCATACTTGGAACCGATAGAGCAAAATATTACCAGGCTTTAAACCTTGCCAATAGAGGCAAATTCAACAAACTAAGTCTCTTAATGATACAGGCAGTTGAACGAAGCATGAATATTTATTTAGGTGCATTACCTGGAAGCGCTTATGATTATGAACCTATTAGTGAAATAGTCAAAGAGCCAAATATCCCTTATGGCCAAGAATATGTAAGTCTCCTAGCTAGACAAGGGAAAATAGATGCTTACAAAGAAGGTAGAAACTGGTTAACCACAGCAAAGGCCGTGAAAGATTATGTAGACCAAAAATAAATGTTGGATTACCTTTGACCTAATGCAAAAGTCATTTCTTAAATCTTTACTTTGGCTACAGGGATTAAATTTTCTAATTAAGCCATTATGGATTTTTGGAGTGGATCGGATTGCTCAAATCCAACTGGGAGATGAATTATATGGCAAATACTTTGTCATTTTTAACTTTTGTTTGATGTTTAATATCCTATTGGATTTAGGATTAAATAATTATCTAACCACACGAATTGCTGCTTCCAAAGACACCAATGTAAAGCAAATCTTAAAATGGCGTTTGGCTCTTTCATTTGTTTACATTCTTCTCATATTATTATTTACTCAAGGAAAGTCATGGGCTTTACCTATCATTGGTTTGGCCATTGCAAATCAGATCCTTGCTTCTTTTGTGTTGTTCTTTAGAGCAAGACTGCAAGGAAACAGGCAATTTAAAAGAGATGCCATTGTATCCGTAACCGATAGAAGTGTAAGTATTATAGGAGGAGCTATTTGGATATTTTTTTATGGGTTTAATGGCTTTGAAGGGATGATTGCTTTCTTCAGTATTCAGACCATTGGTTATGCGATTGCCTTGCTCTTAGGTTTATTTTGGAGTAAGTCAGAAAATACGGTTCATCAAGAAAAGCCTTTGGGTGAAGTTTGGAAATCAGTGCAATGGTTTGCCATCTTGGCATTTGTGATGAGCATTTTTACACGCATTGATTCCTATATGATAAGCATTATGGCCCCTGATACATTTGCAGATGCAGGTGTTTATGCCAAAAGTTTCCGCTTATTAGATGCTTCATTAATTTTTAGCGCATTGCTGAGCACCCTACTCCTGCCTAATTTTAGCAAACTCATTTCCAAAAAAGAAAGCACAAGTCAGCTGGTCTTACTAGGGTCAAAAATTATTCTGACCATAGCCTACCCTCTTTTTTTATTGGCCTATTTTTATGCTCCACAAGTAATGGAAAAGCTCTACCATACGGGTGATAATTTACAATCCAATCAGACTTTTGTTTTTATCATGGCATCCTTTTTACCCATGGCATTGGTTCATGTATTTGGAACTTTTCTCACTGCTGCCCACAGACTTAAAACCTTGTGCGTTTATGCGCTTATCAGCATGAGCATTAATATAATTCTAAATTACATCCTTATTCCTAAATATGGAGCTTTGGGTTCTGCCCAGGTTTGCCTCATAACCCAATCGGTATTTGCTGGTTTTTGTATAATTGGTGCTTACTTGTCTAAAGCATTTAATTGGCGTGACTTCCCATTGGTACGGTTTGCCATATTCTTAATTGTTGGCGTAGGTTTTTTTAGTTCGGGATTGCAGATTGGGGATTCTCTTCTAGTAGGGCTCTTTAGCTCCGTACTTGTCGGACTTACTGGATTCTTATTGCTTTTTCCATCCTGGAAAAACTTTGGATCACTTTTGAAAAAATAGCCTTAGTTATCTAAGGTATTAACATCCTTTTTCTTTTTTCCATCAAACATCATAATCAATTGAAAAATAAGGGCCAAAGAAACAGCAATCACTAAAACAATAAAAGAAACCAAGCTTAAATCTGTATTCTGAAATATCCCTCTAAAAACTATAGCCAATATCACTACAACTTTTAGAAATGATGCAATTAAAGGAATTGGCCTAATATGTTTTTTTTGAATCAGAAATGTAAGCACCCATTCACTCAAGGTTGAAAAGATAGAAACGAATCCACCCAAGAATAGAATAAATACGTTTAAATCAAAAATAAAAAAAATGCCTAAAATCGTAATGCCTATGGCCTGGGTAATCTTAACGATATTAAGCCATTTTACTTTATTCATATAATGGGAAATCAACCATCAATGCATTCACTTTAGACTTCACTTCATTTAGATTGTCTTCATTGGCATGATTGGTTAATGCATCATCAATTAGTTGAGCTATGCTATCCATATGCTCTACTTTCATACCACGAGAAGTAATAGCAGGAGTTCCCAATCGCATACCACTTGTAACAAATGGACTGCGTGTTTCAAATGGGACTGTATTTTTATTAATGGTAATATCACATTTTACCAAGGTATTCTCAGCTAGTTTCCCAGTTAAGTCATCTGCCTTTGGTCTAAGATCAATTAGCATCATATGGTTATCTGTACCTCCACTAATTATTTTATATCCTCTTTTCACTAATGCTTCTGCTAAGGCTTTGGAATTTGCCATTAACTGAACACAATAGTCTTTATACTCATCCGTAAGTGCTTCACCGAAAGCAACAGCTTTAGCAGCAATCACATGTTCCAAAGGTCCGCCTTGAGTTCCTGGAAAAACTCCAGAATCCAATAAAGAACTCATCTTTCTTACTGTTCCCTTAGGTGTTGTTAAACCCCATGGGTTATCAAAATCTTGCCCCATCATAATCACGCCACCACGCGGACCTCTCAAGGTTTTATGCGTAGTACTTGTAACAATATGGCAATGTGGCAAAGGGTTGTTTAATAAACCTTTTGCAATTAACCCTGAAGGGTGAGAAATATCAGCAAGCAATAATGCTCCAACTTCATCGGCAACACTTCTTAGTTTGGCATAATCCCAATCTCGACTATAGGAACTTGCACCACAAATTATCATTTTTGGTTGCTCTTTTAAAGCAGTCTCTCTTATTTTGTAAAAGTCAATTCTTCCATCGCTTTCTTCAACGCCATAGAAGCTAGGCTGGTACAATTTACCACTAAAATTAACAGTTGAACCATGCGTTAAATGTCCGCCATGGCTTAAGTCAAAACCTAAAATTTTATCACCTGGTTTCAGGCAAGCTAACATAACCGCGGCATTGGCTTGTGCACCGGAGTGTGGTTGAACATTGGCCCAAACAGCGCCAAAAAGTTCACAAACCCTGTCAATAGCTAATTGTTCTACTTCATCTACTATTTCGCAACCCCCATAGTATCTCTTCTTTGGAAGACCTTCTGCATATTTATTCGTTAGCACAGATCCCATGGCATCCATTACCTGTTGACTCACAAAATTTTCGCTAGCAATGAGCTCAATTCCATGTTGTTGTCTTTCTTTCTCTTTCTGTATGAGGTCAAATATTACGGTGTCTCGTTTCATCATATTGGTATTGCAATTTTAACTAGATTTAAGCAAATTAACTATAAAATCAATACCACTTATAAATTGTGTACGATAATTTGGGCGGAGATTCACAAAGCTTGTCATAAACGATTGACCCTTTGAAATATCCTCTCACCGCCTTATCTTTGAAGTATAAAGATAATAATCATGGGAAAATTTGTAATTTAAACAAGAAAAAATGGAGAGTTTCAGTTTAATTTAAAAGCTGGAAATGGTCAAGTAATACTTGCAAGCGAAGGGTATAAAACTAAAGCTGCGTGTGAAAATGGAATTGAAAGTGTTAAGAAAAACTCTGCAGAAGATGCTCGTTTTGATAAACTAGAATCTAAAAACGGAAAGTGGTATTTCAACTTGAAAGCTACTAATGGACAAATCATTGGAACAAGCGAAATGTATGAAAGTGCAAGTGCTAGAGATAATGGTATTGAAAGTGTTGGCAAAAATGCTCCAGATGCTGACTCTGTTGAAGAAATGGCATAAGTAATATTTTAAATAACATAAAAAATCCATCCGCTAAACAGCGTATGGATTTTTTTATTTACTATAATTTCGTTTTTACATGTTTTCAAGCACCATAGCACTTGCACCACCACCGCCATTGCAAATAGCAGCTCCTCCCATTTTACCATTGTTTTGCTTGAGCACATTAAGCAAGGTAACTAGTATACGAGCACCAGAAGCTCCTAATGGATGACCAATAGCAACAGCTCCACCATTTACATTTACTTTACTAGCATCTAAGCCCATTATTTTATTATTTGCCAATCCCACAACAGAAAAAGCTTCGTTTAATTCATAAAAATCTAAGTCACTCACTTCAACACCAGCTCTTTTAGCAGCGATTGGTAGTGCTTTAGAAGGAGAAGTTGTAAACCATTCTGGAGCCTGCTCTGCATCTGCAAATCCAGCAATTCTTGCTAAAGGTTTAGCACCAGTAGCTTCCATTTTTTCTTTACTCATTAAGATTACACAAGCAGCACCATCATTGATAGTACTTGCGTTTGCAGCTGTAACCGTTCCTTCTTTGCTAAAAGCAGCTCTAAGCTGTGGTATTTTTTCAAATCTAACTGCTTTGTATTCTTCGTCATGATCAAATACAATTGGGTCTCCTTTTCTTTGAGGGATAGACACTGGAACTACTTCATCATTAAATTTTCCAGCTTCCCAAGCAGCAGCAGCTCTTTTATAACTTTCTATTGCAAATGCATCTTGATCTTCTCTTGTAAAATTATACTCTTTAGCACATAAATCTGCACAAACACCCATTAGGTCTTGACTATATACATCGGTTAATCCATCATATTGCAACCCATCTAGCATTGTAATTGGACCATATTTATGTCCAGCTCTGCTTCCAGTTAAATAATGTGGTACCATACTCATGTTTTCCATTCCACCTGCAACTACGCAATCAGAATGTCCAAGCATTATACTTTGAGCTCCAAGTGATATTGATTTCATACCACTAGCACATACTTTATTTACAGTAGTAGCTGGAACATCATCGCCTATACCGGCAAACTTTGCAGCTTGTCTTGCTGGCGCTTGACCAACTCCTGCTTGGAGAACACAACCCATTATTACTTCATCTACCTCCTTGGCATCTATTCCACCTTGTTTAAGTGCTCCTTCTATCGCCGCTGCACCAATTTTGGCTGCAGGAACTGAACTTAAACTTCCATTAAAGGACCCCAAAGCGGTACGTGTGGCCGCTACAATATATACGTCTTTACTCATGCTAATTCTTAATTAGGTGCAAAGATAGTTGAATGGTTTAAAATTCTTTTATACATGCTGGGCTAGAGCTTGCTTTTTCTTACCTTTGCAACCCAATTTTTTAGTCTTATATGTTAAATGTATCTAATGTGTCGCTTCGTTTTGGAAAGCGCGTACTCTTTGAAGATGTCAATCTTAAATTTGGCAAAGGAAATTGCTATGGAATTATTGGTGCTAATGGTGCTGGTAAAACGACGTTTTTAAAGATTCTTAGTGGTGAAATAGAAGCCAATTCCGGAAGCATTGATATAGAGCCAGGTAAACGGATGGCTATTCTTAAACAAAATCACTTTGAGTTTGACGATATTCCCGTACTACAAACAGTTTTGCAAGGTCACTCCGTGTTATGGGACATCATGCAAAAAAAAGACGCCATTTATGCAAAACCAGATTTTAACGATGAAGATGGAATGCGAGCAAGTGAACTTGAAGGTGAATTTGCCGAATTGGATGGATGGAATGCAGAAAGTGATGCTGCTAGTCTTTTGTCAAACCTTGGTATTGAAGAAAGTCTTCATGAAAAAGCCTTAAAAGAACTAAGTGGTAACCAAAAAGTTCGTGTCTTATTAGCACAATGCCTTTTTGGAAATCCGGATGTGCTTTTAATGGATGAACCTACCAATGATTTAGATGTTGAAACTATTCGTTGGCTGGAGGATTTCTTAGCCAGTTTTGAAAACACTGTTTTAGTTGTAAGTCACGATAGGCATTTTATTGATAATGTGTGTACGCATGTTTGCGATATAGATTATAGCAGAATCAAGATTTTTACAGGAAACTATTCTTTCTGGTACGAAAGTTCTCAATTAGCATTGCGCCAGAGAAACGATCAGAATAAGAAATCCGCAGAAAAGAAAAAAGAACTTCAGGCCTTTATTGCGCGATTTAGTGCGAATGTTGCGAAGAGTAGACAAGCCACCGCAAGAAAGAAAATGATTGACAAATTGGATGTTGAAGAGATTGAACCAAGTACTCGAAAATATCCTGGAATTGTTTTTAAGCAAGAACGCGAAGTAGGCGACCAAGTTTTAACAGTTGATAAATTAAAATTAGAAACGGATGGTGTGGTACACTTCCAAAATATCAGTTTTACCGTAAACAAAGGCGATAAAATAGCTTTCATTAGTAGAAGCACCATGGCACTTAACATGTTGTTTAAAATCCTTTGGTCAGAAAACAAACCTATGTCAGGTTTAGTGGACTGGGGAGTAACAACTAATATGGGATTTCTACCAAATGACAATTCTTCCTATTTCAAAGAAAAAATCAACCTAGTAGATTGGTTACGTCAATATTCTGAAGAAAAGGACGAAACCTTTATTAGAGGATTTTTAGGACGCATGCTATTTAGTGGTGAAGAAACCCAAAAAATGTGTGATGTATTAAGTGGTGGTGAAAAAGTAAGGTGCATGCTAAGCAAAACCATGATGGAAAATCCAAATGTTATTCTATTTGACGAGCCAACCAATCACTTAGATTTGGAAAGCATTCAAGCATTAAACATTGGATTACAGGAATTTGCGGGCATTATCATGATGCATTCACATGATCAAGAAGTAATCAATACCATTGCAAACCGCATCATTGAAATAACGCCAAACGGAATGATAGACAAGTACATGACATATGAAGAGTATGCAGAAGACAAGGCCGTTCAAGAACGAAGAACAGATTTATATAAAAAATAAAAATTATGAAAAAAATAAGCATAGTAGCAATTGGCATTTTGATGATGGCCTCTTGCGGCAAAAGAGTTAGTAAAAGTGCAAGTGTAAAAAACGGATTAGACACTTTCAGCTACACCCAAGGAATTATGTTTGCCTCATTTCTTAAGAGTCAAGGAATTAGCGAAATTAATTTTGATGCCTTGTATCGTGGGTTAAACGAAGGTTTAGAAAAAGATTCTGGTTACCTAGTAGGATTAAACGAAATGAATACCATTGCTCAGAATTATGTAAAAACTGCTCAAAAAGCAAAAATTGAACCTTTACGCAAGAAAGCAAAAACGTATATGGATGGTTTAGCTAAGCAAGGTTTCAAGAAACTACCAAGTGGAGCCTATTATAAGGTAATTAAAACAGGTGCTGGATTAAATGCAAGACCATTTGATACCGTTGATATGAACTTTACCATTAAAAACATTGATGGGATTGAAGTTTTAAATAGCATGAGCATGGCACAAGGTGGAAGCACTCGAATTCCATTAAGCATGATGCAATTACCTCCTTTAGAAGATGTTTTAGAATTGGTTCCGGCAGGAAGTTCTTTTGATTTAGTGCTACCTACAGATCTTTACCCTTCATTAAGTAGGTTCTCAAAAAAGTTTGATGACAACTATGGTATTTCTTATTGCAATTTCAATATTTTAGATGTTGTAGCAGGAAAAGAACCTAAAAAATAAGGATACATTTTAGAATTATTGATTAAAGGCTCTGCTTCGCAGAGCCTTTTTTTATATTCTAGATTATTCGAAATCATCAGCCACCAAAGGGCCTGAGCATACAGTTTGCTTTATTAAAATACACTAAATCTAAAATTCCCTAACATTCTAATCATTCCATTCGTCTACTCTTTGTATATTCGTAAAGAACCATGAATTTTAAGAACTATTTAACTCCTCTCCTTTTTATTATTCCACTTAGTGCATATGCTCAAGAAGCGAAAGTAAATAAACACAAATCGTTTGAAATTGGAGTTAATACAACTCCCTTAATTAAGCAGGTTTTCAATCTCTCCAGCACCAATCTGCAGCAAAGCCCTTTTGATTTCACTTTTCGATATTATTTCAAAAATAAAAAAATGGCATACCGATTTGGAACAGGCATTATCTATGATGAAAACAAGAATGTTGATCAAACCAGTGGGGGAGCAACCGGATCAGAAACCAAAACCAAAGCAGAGAGCTATTCGTTTAGAAATGGAATAGAACTTCTCAAACCAATCCATAAAAAACTGATGCTTCACTTAGGAGCCGATTTTGTTTATTCTTACCAGAAAAATGGCTCATCCAATAAATTCAATGTTTTAATTGATAAAACTAATTCATATGGTGGCGGTCCCATATTAGGTTTGAGCTTTGAATTGTTTAATAACTTTAACCTATATACTGAAGCAAGTATGTATGTGACTCAAGCCAACACCATTTCTAGCAACGAGAGACTAAATGCCTCTAATCCTTCTAAAACAGAGACTAAAGGCACCAACAAGCTCATAACCACGAGTTTGCCAACCACCCTCTATTTAACATTTAGATTTTAATTATGAAAAAGTACATCGTATGTTTTATAATAATAACCGGCATCAGCATTGGATTTATAGCTTGTAAGAAGAATATTCCGACCAACGAAAGTTTATTTAATTATGCTTTACCTAGTTCACCACCCGATTACAATCCAAGTTGGTCAACTCAGGAAAACTGGAAGATTCATTTGGGTAGAATGTTGTTTTACGATAAGCAACTGTCTGTTGCCAATACGGTTTCGTGCGGAAGCTGCCACAAACAGCAATTTGGCTTTGCTGATAATGCTAAGTTTAGTACAGGAGTTAGAGGTATAAAAACCTCTAGAAATGCACCAACAATTGCCCGGAGTTTTGGGGGTTTATTCTGGGATGGTAGAACCAATAGCCTAGAACAATTAAGCACCGAACCTGTTCTCAATCATTTGGAAATGGGAATAGAAAACTTTGATGAGGTGATAGTCAAATTAAAGAAGATTGAAGTTTACAATCAGGTATTTCAGAATGCAGGATTTCAGAATATTACAGAAATAAACATTCAGGCTTCAATGGCAAGATTTATGAGTTCACTGGTTACCGATAACTTAAATCACACTTGGAAGAATCTAGATTTTCTAAGCGGAAAGGCTGAATTAGGTAGAATAGTCTTTAATAAGAATTGTGGCCATTGTCATTCAGGTCAATCCTTTGACAACAACTGGAGCTTTTTTAGCAATAGTAAGAACATAGGTTTAGATTATGATTATGAGGATAACGGAATAGGTGCATTATGGAAAGACCCAAACCAAGATGGGATGTTTAGAGTGCCGAGTTTAGTGAATGCTGTCTATACAGCACCTTATATGCACGATGGTAGATTTGAAACTTTGGAACAAGTAGTTGAACATTATAATTCTGGAATTAAGAAGCATAAAAACCTATCATGGGAATTGCATTCAGAACAGGGTCAGCAACCTCTTCGCATGAATTTGAGTAAATCTGACAAAGAAGCATTAGTATCATTCTTAAAATCCATTAAAAGTGATCAACTAATAGGTGATACCAATTATTCAAATCCTTACTCTTCTTAGTTTTTCAAGCAGATTTCATTCCGTACATTTGCTATAGATGTTACCTTTTAGCATACCAAAACTAAATCATACAGAAGTAGAAAAACGTTTTTTTCTACTTGCAGGGCCTTGCGCCATAGAAAGCGAAGCAATGGCTTTTGAAATTGCTGAACAGATAAAAGAAATTTCAGATAAATATAAGATACCTTTTGTTTTTAAAGGTTCATATCGAAAAGCAAATAGAACTAGTTTGAGTTCATTTACTGGAATTGGCGATGAAAAGGCATTGACTATTCTAGCAAAAGTAGGAGAAAAATTCAACATCCCAACAGTAACAGATATTCATGAAAGCCATGAAGCAGAAATGGCAGCTAAATACGTTGATATACTTCAAATTCCAGCTTTCTTATTTAGACAGACCAATTTGTTGGTAGCTGCTGCCAAAACGGGTAAAGTAGTCAACATTAAAAAAGGACAATTTGCAGCGGCTAATGCCATGCAACACGCCATGCAAAAATGTTTGGATAGCGGAAATAACAAAGTGATGCTTACCGAAAGAGGAAACAGCTTTGGTTATAGCGATCTAGTGGTAGATATGTCCAATATTCCTCAAATGCAATCCTATGGAGCTCCAGTGGTAATGGATATCACCCATAGCCTACAGCAACCTAACCAAAGTAGCGGTGTAACTGGGGGTAAGCCACAATTGATAGAGACTATTGCAAAATCTGCCATTGCCGCAGGCGCTGATGGAATATTTATTGAAACCCATCCAGACCCAAGCAAGGCCAAAAGTGATGGCGCTAATATGCTTCCGTTAAATCAATTGGAAGGGTTATTAGAAAAACTGATTAGAATTAAAGAAGCACTTTGAAAAATTACATTAAATTGCTTTTCAAGGATTAAAGAACACTTATTTTTGTATAAATGAATATTAAGAAATCATTCAAGCTTGGCATTTTGGCACTCGTAGCTAGCGTTTTTGTTAGTTCGTGTAGCGAGGAAGATCCTGTTGGATTATTCAAGGTAACAGCAGAACCTTTATTGGATACTTGTTATATGCTTCCTGGCACTGCACCAGCTGCACAAATCAAAAACGTACTCTTATTTGATATCACTGGAGTACGCTGTAGTAATTGTCCTAAAGCCGCTGAAACAGCAAAATCTATTGTGGATGCAAACAATGGACGTGTAAGCGCTGTGGCCTTATATGCAGATATACCTGGATTAGGTGCATTAACAGCTGCATGGGATGGATTTCCTGCACTAAACTCGATTGATGCCCAACAGCTAATTGCTTCTTTAGGAAACCCTGGATCCTTACCTACAGGCTGTATTGACCAAATTGAAGTAAACAACAACCGAATGATTTCGATACAAGGATGGACTGGCGAAGTCAATAAAAGACTAGCCTTAAACACACCTGTGAATTTAGAGTTGGAAGCCACTTTTAATGCATCAGATAATGCTATCCGTGTTAACACAAAATCTATCTTTACAGGAACATCGGCAGACTCTATTTCAGTAATAGTAGTATTAACTGAAAACGATATCGAAAGTAAACAAAGTGAAAACCGAGTACAAAGCGGTCATATAGATGATTATAAACACGAACATGTGTTACGAAGTATTCTGAATGGCACTTCAGGTTCTAGAATAACGTGTAGTTATACGGCTGGTTCTGTGGCTGAAAAGCATTACCAAATTACCAAAGAGGCCGATTGGAAAGTGCCTAATATGAATGCCTTAGTTTGGGTGGTAAATAACAGAACCAAAGAAGTTATTCATGTTCAAGAAACTTCTATAAAATAGAATGGAATGGGACTTTCTAAAGGAGGAATTCAAGCAATACCTCTGGCTAGAAAAAGCCCTCTCCCAAAATAGCATTGATGCCTATATCTCTGATATTGATAAGCTTCAAGCGTATTCAGAATCCGAATTAAAAAGTACCAAAGCCTTAAAACTTACTCAAAAGCAGATTCAAAATTTCAGTGCCTTTTTAGCCGAGTTTGGATTCTCCCCTGGCAGTCAAGCCAGAATATTAAGTGGAGTAAAAGCATTCTATAAATTCATTCTTCTTAACGATTATCTAGAAACCAGTCCTGCCAAGAATCTGGAACACCCAAAATTAGGGAGAAAGCTTCCTGTGGTTTTAGACGAGTCGGAAATAGACGCGATGATTAAAACCATTGATCGCAGTAAACCTGCTGGGGAACGCGATGTAGCCATTTTAGAAACCTTATATAGCTGCGGCTTGCGTGTTAGTGAATTAGTGAACCTAAGCTTAACAGATATCTTTTGGGATGAGGAATATGTAAGAGTGATTGGAAAAGGAAATAAGGAACGTATTGTTCCTATTGGTAAAACCGCGCTTAAACACATCGAAATTTATAAAAACGATATTCGGGTTCATATGGATATTAAGAATGATTTTAGAAATATTGTATTCTTAAACCAAAGAGGTTCCCGATTGAGTAGACAAAGTATCTTTTATTTAATAAAAACCACAGCTAAGAATGCCGGAGTGAAGAAAACAGTGAGTCCACATACTTTGCGCCACAGCTTTGCTACAGGGTTGGTGGAGAACGGTGCAGATTTGCGTGCAGTACAAGAAATGCTCGGACATGAAAGCATAACCACTACGGAAATCTATACTCACTTGGATCGTAAGTTTTTAGCTGAAACAATTAAGAAGTATCACCCGAGAAGCAAATAACCGAAGGTTATTTGAATGAATAATGAAGAATTAATAATAAAAACCTTCATTATAAATTTTTAATTATTCATTCTTAATTAATCTTACCAAACGTTAACTTCCATCTCCAACATAATTCCGTATTTTTCGAAGACCTGCTGTTGAACTTCCTTAGCGGTTTCTATGAGTTCTGGACCAGTAGCTCCGCCATAATTGACTAAGACCAAAGCTTGCATGGCATGCATCCCAGTATTGCCAAATTTCTTACCTTTTAGTCCTGTGTGTTCAATTAACCAACCCGCTGGAATCTTAACCCCATCAGGAACATTAAAGTGCCTTACATCTGGATGTTCTTTTTCTAATTCCCAAAAATCTTCGGTAGGTATAACTGGATTCTTGAAGAATGAACCTGAATTTCCTAGTTCTTTTGGATCCGGTAATTTACTTTGACGGATTTCAATAATTGCTTTTGAAACGTCTGCTATACTTGGACTCTCCGAACCAAACTCTTTGAGTTTTTTCTTAATATCTCCATACTTCGTATTTAAGACATGTTCTTTAGTAAGCTCTATCTCCACTCTAAAAATAAAGGCTTTGCCTTTTAGTTCATTCTTAAAAATGCTATCACGGTAACCAAATTCACATTCCTCTTTCTCAACAATTTCAACTTCGCCTGTTTCTAAATCAACGTAATGAACACGCAATAGCACCTGCTCCAACTCGCAGCCATAAGCACCAATATTCTGAATAGGTGCAGCACCTACAGAACCTGGAATTAAACTCAGGTTTTCAATTCCTCCCCAACCATTATCTACGCATTTCACAACCGTTTCATGCCAGTTATTTCCTGCTCCAATTGCTAAGTGAACCATTTTACTGTTTTCTTTTATCACAGTAAACTCAGTAATGTTATTTTTCAGAACCGTTCCTTCGTAATCTTTAGTGAATAAAATATTACTTCCACCACCCAAAACAAAAAAGGGTTCTGAAATACCTTTTTCAATTTCCTTTTGCAAGGTTTCCACTGAATCTATTTCAATAAATTCATTGGCCATTACATCAACGCCAAACGTATTAAATTCTTTTAATGATCTTTTAGTCATGAAACATTAACTTATCTATGGAATTCAATAAGGAACTCCAGCTAAACTGTTTTTTAAATTCTTTAATTTCTTTCTGCATCGCTTCCTTATCTGGGTTATTGAAATATAGCTCGATAGAATCGGCAATAGCTTTTGGTTCAGGTTCGCACACATAACCTGTTTTGCCTTGTGGAACGAACTCTGCCAGACCTCCTACATTGGTAACTACCATGGGCTTTTCGAAGTGATAAGCCACTTGACTTACCCCACTTTGTGTGGCTGTTTTATAGGGTTGCACCACTAGGTCGCAAGCAGAAAAATAATCTGATACTTCGTCATTTGGGATGAAGTCAGTGTGCATGTGAATGTTCTTGAGGTCCAGATCTTTGATAATAGAGAGATAGGAACTTTCATCATCATAAAACTCACCTGCCACTATTAAATGAATGCTTTCGTCTCGCGCATTCAATTCCTTCAAAGCGCGCAGCAATAAATCCAGTCCTTTGTATTTACGAATAAATCCAAAGAACAAACACAACTTAGCATCCGCTGGAATTCCAAGCTTGCTGCGCATGCTCAGTCTATTCTGTAAAGGACCAAAATTATCGTACAATGGATGGACGTGAAAATCTGAAATACCTGAAAAATTTGTTCCTCTTAAATCCTCCAAAACCTTTCTGCTCATTGTTATGGCGCCATCTAAACTTGGAAGAAAATAGGTATTAAAAGGTTTATCTATAATGCGCTTTTCATGCGGAATTATGTTATCCGCTATACACATCACTTTAGTATGTCCATTCTTCTTTGCCAATCTGGCAATGGTCCCAAAGGCAGGCCCAAAAAATGGCATCCAATACCGGAAAATCACTAAATCGGGTTTTTGCTTCTTCAGGTAATTGCCTGTCTTAATCCAAGATAATGGATTAACCGAATTAATCATTCGTTTGATACTTAATTCAGGTTCCTTATCCTCACTGTATTGAGATTTCCCAGGGAATAAAAATCCTGGATATTGCAAGGTAAAGGTGATAATTTCTATAGAATTCTCCTTCTCAAATTCTTGGGCGAATCGTTCATTAAATGTACTCAATCCACCTCGATAAGGGAATGCAGGCCCTATTAAAACGACCTTTTTATTTTTCATCTAAGCCTACGGTTTCACTTACTCCGTATACATTTCTATCTTGTCTTCCACGGCTTATTAACTCGCCTAAGAAACCAGCCAAGAAAAGCTGAACTCCAATAACCATAGCTATTAAACCGATAAAGAAGAAAGCATTATCTCCAAGTAAAGGTGCAGGAGTGTTATTTATTACATGAACCAATTTTTCTATTCCCAACCAAGCTGCAATTCCAGATCCAATGATAAAAAACAAGGTGCCAATTAAGCCAAAAAAGTGCATGGGCTTTTTTCCAAACTTGCTCATAAAGAAAATGCTAAGCAAATCTAAAAAGCCATTGATAAATCTATCCCAACCAAATTTGGTTACTCCATATTTGCGGGATTGGTGTTGAACCACCTTCTCCCCTATTTTGTTGTACCCTTCCCAATTAGCAATTACAGGAATATAACGGTGCATTTCCCCATAAACCTCTATGTGTTTTACCACGTCGTTGGAATATGCTTTCAATCCACAATTGAAATCGTGCAACTCTAAGCCGCTGATTTTACGGGTGCCCCAATTAAATATTTTGGTAGGTAAGGTTTTGGTAATTGGGTCGTAGCGTTTCTTTTTCCAACCACTAACTAAGTCAAACTTCTCTTCCTTAATCATTTTTACCAATTCGGGAATTTCGTCTGGACTGTCTTGCAAATCCGCATCCATGGTTATTACCACATCGCCTTTTGCCTTGTCAAAACCAACATAAAGTGCAGCAGACTTTCCATAATTACGGCGCATTCTAATACCTTTTGCCGCAGAATTTTCTTTGGATAAAGCTTCAATAATTTCCCAGCTTTTGTCTTTGCTGCCATCATCTAAAAACAAAATTTCGTAAGAGTACTTGTTTTCATCCATTACCCGCTTTATCCAAGCGTGCAATTCCGGTAATGATTCAGCCTCATCAAGCAATGGTATAACTACGGAAATATCCATAAATCTGCACAAAAGTAATGCATATCAAATTTTAAACCTCGCTTGGGATTGGAACCTTAAAAACTGCCTACTTTTTAGTTCAGCTTAACTTTGGTCTTTCTAAAATATTCTTCATCTTCTGCATAGGCAAAAACCATGCTTCCACCAGCAATGGTATGCATAATGTCTTTGTACACCTCACGCCTTAGCACTGGGCAGCCATAGCTTTGTCCATTGTAACCCAATGAATCTATAAATTCATAGCTGCAGTATTGAAATGGAACCGATTTGGCCATCTCACTGCGGTGAATCACAATTTCACGTCTCCGTGCATGATGATTGATACCGTATTCCAGTCCATCTAAAATAAGAACGGTGTCGTGGGTTTTAGAAATATCGTATTCGGCTGTTTTAAAGCAACCCAATGAACTCTTATATGAATTCACTCTATTGCTAAAATCCATTGCTTTCTCCAAGCCAGAATTAGCCCCATGCGTGGTTATTTCATTAAACAGTACGGTTTCATGTTTTAAGTCAATAACAAATAAGCGTTGCTTATCCGAAGTTTTAGAAAAATCAATTAAGGTAATGGTATCTTTTATGGAAAAGGAGTCCTTGTAATATTCATGCGCATTCAAGGCCATTTTGAGGGCTTTGGTATTTATTCCCTTTTTTTGGCATTTCAGAATTAGGGAATCGCTTTCAGCCGATTTTAGAATAAAAAGGAATAAAAAAGATAAACTGAATGCAAGCGTTCTCATCATCTATACTATTGCCAAAGCTATGCCAGCTTTAAGCTCCTGGGAATAATGCACGAGCAATATCTGCTCTAAACGGCCATGGAATAGCTGCAAAAATGATTATTAATGCAATGGTAAACCAAATGGCAATTTTCTTATGCTTTAATACATCTTCCGTTTGTTTTTTAGCCATTGCAGAACCCATAGTAATAAGTACCACAGCAATCACCATCATCAAAGTATGTTCTACAGTGAAGAAGCGCAAAGCCTTGTTGGCCATTGCCCCTTTCATATCGGACAAAGCACCTTTAATCATTGGACTCATGAAATAGATAGCCAAACCTAAAACCAATTGTACATGGGTTAAAATAACTGTGTACATTCTTAGTTTATTATCGGTAGCGGTGTATCCTTTTTTACCAAACATGCCTCTAAAAGCTGAAATAATTGCTAAAACTAAAGTGATTAATAAAACCCAGCGAAGCAATGAATGCGTATGTAATAGTCCTTGAAACATAATAATTTCTTTTTTCAAAGATAGTGTTTCAATTGACAATTGATAAATATCAATTCGCATCCATCCTTAAATCTAAAATATCATAAAAAAATCAAACCTGTATATTTGTTAAGGTAAAACTAAAAAAGCCATGAAATACACCACTTCAAATACAATAAACAAATCTTTAGATCATGTTGCTGCACTCTATATGGAACGCGATAGTGCCCTTAAATGGATGCCAGGTTTAAAACGAATAGAACACTTATCAGGAGAACCAGGTGAGTTAGGTGCAAAATGTATTTTTCATTCCGAACACAAAGGAAAAGCGATGCAAATTACCGAAACTATTTTGGAACAAAACATGCCAAATAAAATTTGGACATGAAAGCAGTATGGGAAAAAGTTCTGTGGAAATTCAATTTGAAAAACTAAGCGATAATTCGGTTACTCAAATTGCAACCAACTATTTTGAAATAAAAGGAATGATGAAAGTGATGGGGATACTTTTTAGAGGAATGTTTAAGAAACAGACCATGAAATATTTAAACGCATTTAAGGTTTACGCAGAAAGCGTTTAATACTTTATGCGTAATCCTTCAATCTAAAATACCTCAAAACAATAAAAGCCACCCTGAATCTGTTCTTATACTACATCATGAAATATTCCGTAAAATGTATTTCATCAATTAACCTCGACGAGGTTTTGAACCTCGTCGAGGTTAGTACCTTAATAAAATTTAAAATACCTCAAAACAAAAAGAGCCGCCCAAAGGCGACTCTTTCATCTACAATGAATTAAAAACTACTACATTTTACTAAATCTAATGGTTTTGTAGAAACCAATGCTTTTAGAAGAAAGGGTTAGCACATAATTGGCAGATGATAAATGATCTACCGCTAATTGGCTTGTCATTTCTGTTAAGTTACCTGTCATTACTTTTCTTCCTCTAATATCAAAAACCGTGTATTCGAGGTTTGTCGATAGATTTTCTGTGAGTTGGATGTTTAGCATACTTGAAACGGGATTGGGGAATACACTTACCGCAAGATCCGTTTTTGAAATTTCCATGGTGGACACATATTTATCGCCTGCAGGTTGAATAAACCCTTGGCTAATATGGTCAGTTGATTTGTCGGCGGCCGTTAAGGTTATCAGTTCTCCAAGGGCATAATCCAATTGGGAACCACCAACAGATATCGATTCACCGGCGCTGCTTAAAACGTTTCGGCCGATGGACTGGACGGTGAGCATACTTGCTCCACCGACCAGTGCTATGAGTATAAATATCTTTTTCATATTTATTCAGCTGGTGTGTTTACTTGTTTTTGCAATGCATCTAACTGCGCTTGCATTTTAAGAAGCATGGCTTTTAAGGCTTCATTCTCTTCTTTTTGCGTTTTAATCTGAGCTTGTTGCTCTTGAACTGCTTTTACCAAAGGAACAGTGAACTCTGCATAGCGTAAAGCATAATGATCTTTATCATTCTTTGGCTTATCTACACCGCTAAAATCAAATCCTATTTTATCAGCAGCTGCTTCTACTTCCTGCGCTAAAAATCCCGTTTGGACTGTAGAAGCTTTTTCTTCTATGCTTTCAAGGTATTTTGGATCAGTTTTTACTACTGCTGGTGCATCACCCTCATTTATATCGGTATTAAATACACCCAAGAACTCATCTAACTTTACAACGTCCAATTTGTACGTTACTGGTCTCAAGGCCATAATAAAATCTAAACCTTCTACATCTTCCTTCACTTCTTTTTTAAATCTAGAATCTGAAAGGTTAGACCATCCAGCATATCCTCCAATACTACCTAAACTGGAATTCCCTATTCTGGCTTGATTAGAAGCTGTAGTTGGTGCATTATACCCTATGGCAGAAGAATTACTGTAAGAAGAGTTTCCACTACCTGAATTATAACCTATGTACGAATTAAATGATCCTGTAGTTACTGAGCCACCCGCATTTTAACCAAAGCCTACATTTTGTGCACCCGTATTACATGCATCCAAGGCACGTATTCCTGCAGCTGTGGAAAATCCTCCTGTTGTATTATTCTCCAATGCTTTCCAACCAAACGCAGTAATACTAATTGCTGTTGTGGTACTCTCAGCAGCTTCAGCTCCTACTGCCGTTCCATAATTTCCGGTTGTCTTTTTATTAAAGGCAAGATTACCAACTGCAGTAGTGCTAAGAGCTGTTGTGGAAATATAAAGTGCATCGTTCCCGATAGCTGTATTATTACCTCCAGTTGAATTTCGTAAAGCTCTATAACCCACGGCTGTGTTATTATCACCAGTTATGTTTTGGCGGAGACTTTCATATCCTAAAGCAGTACAATTGATACCCCCTGTATTATTGTACTGAGATTGTGCACCTATTGCTACTAAATTTGATTGAGTTTCAGAAGCTCTCAGAGCAAGGTACCCAATAGCTACGTTTCTTGAGCCAGTTGTATTGTTTAAAAAAGTGTTTTCACCTATGGATGTATTATAACCCCCTGTGGTATTATCTCTCATACTGGAATTACCAACAGATACATTTCTTTGACCTGTTGTATTATTCCTGAGATTAGCATAGCCAATTCCTACGCAATAAATACCAGATGTATTTTTATTTAAAACATTTTGACCGATACCTACATTGTATCTGCTTCCAGTTTCTGCAAGACCAGAACTCCTGCCAATGTAAGTCGATGTTCCAGAATTCTCTAGGGTCAAATTTTTAGAATTTAAGTTCATAATTTCATCGCCTCCAACACTAAACCGAAGGATATCATCATCCGCTGTTTTTTCTGTTTCAATTTTGGTGTCTCCATCGGCATCAGCAATATTCGTTGCTGTATTCAACACAGTCTCTGCCGTTTTAGCATTTAATGCATAGGGCACCGATAACATTTGTTGGCTAGACATTACGGTATAGGAACTTCCTCCAGCAACGTCAATTTCTGTTCGAATAAAGTGAGGTTTTGCATTCCAATCAATGGTAGAGATATCTCCACTAACTACCGTACCATCACCAATACTGAAGTTGACTAAACCATAAACGCTAGTAGTAGCGGTATGCGTTTCCGTGTAAACACTGGTACCCGTGCTGGTACTTTCCAAAATGCTCATCCTAAAAGAGACCAGTTTGCTTTTGAGAATCGTACCATCAGAAGCGCGAACAGCTGCCTGGTAGTTAAATGAATTTGGCGATTGAGCCATTGCCAAAACTGGCAAAAGAAGTGTAATAATGAGTAATTTTAAACGTTTCATAATTTTTTTAATTAATTTTAACAGATATCTACAAATAATTTACTTTTTCCAATAATAAACACATTTCTTAATTTCTAATTGTAATTATATTTAAGATTTAATACATTAAACAACCATTGCATGCTTTAAAAATCGGGCTATTTATAATTCGTCTAATCTAAAAGTATGGCTAAGTCAATCTGCCTTAATCTGAAATTATCCATTCTAAAATACCAAAACAAAAATTGCATATCCTTAAATAATACTGCAAATTTGTTTGAATGAAACCCAAAAAGACCAAACTTTGGTTACTTATAACCGTAGCCTCTCTTGGTTATTTTGTAGATATTTATGATTTAATATTATACAATGTCATAAAAAAGGAAAGCTTAGACGCACTGGGCATTCCCATGAGTAAGGAAACCTTACTCTTTAGTTTTCAAATGGCAGGGATGCTTATTGGTGGCTTCTTATGGGGTATTTGGGGTGATAAACGTGGTAGAGTTTCTGTATTATTTGGGTCTATAATTCTGTATTCCATAGCCAATATGGCCAATGCCTTTGTAGGGAGTTTTGAAGCATATGCCTTTTGGCGCTTTGTAGCTGGCCTTGGCTTGGCTGGAGAATTAGGTGCAGCAATAACTCTTGTTAGCGAAAACATGCACAAAGACAAACGTGGCTATGGCACCATGATTATTGTAACCTTTGGCGCATTGGGTGCTGTTGCGGCGTACTTCATTGCCCGTAAGGGAGGCGAAATGGCTTGGTTCTTCGAAATGATATTTAGGCAAAAGCTAGCCAATTGGCAGATATCTTATATCGTCGGAAGCTTTCTAGGTTTCTTCTTGCTCATACTGCGGAGTGGAACCTTTGAGAGTGGCATGTTTAAACAAGTAAAAGAATCAAATGTGGTGAAAGGGAGTTTTAAAATGCTTTTTAAAACCAAACAGACCTTTTTAAAATACTTGGCTTGCATTTGCATTGGTATTCCGGTTTGGTATGTGGTTGGTGTTCTGATAGCTTTATCACACAAGCTTATTTCCAATGTCAATGGCGAACCCATGGATGCTGGCTTTACAGGCGAATTGGTAATGTGGAGCTATATTGGGTTAAGCGTTGGCGATTTCGCCAGCGGACTCATCAGTCAAATCTTAAAAAGCAGAAAGAAAGTGATTTTCATGTACTTAGGATCGGTAACTATTATGTCCTCCATTTTCTTTCTTAATAACGAAGCAAGTCCCGAATTTTTCAAAGTTCTTGGGTTCTTATTGGGTGCTGCTACAGGCTACTGGGCTTTATTTGTAACCAATGCCAGCGAGCAATTTGGAACCAATATTAGGAGCACAGTAACCGCGACCGTCCCGAATTTTGTGAGAGGAAGTGTTGTTTTAATCTACTTCCTGTTTGATGCGATTACTCCATTAGACATTGGACCTAATGGTGCTATTACTGCAGCAGCCATTGTTGGTGTGCTAAGTTTAGGAGCCGCATTCTGGGGCACCTATTATATAGACGAAAGCTTCAGTAAAGACTTAGATTACGTAGAAGTTTAGGAAAAATTTTTAGGTAATTTAGATTTAAGGATTTTATTGAATGCTTAAAAAGCAAGAATAAAAAAACTAAAAATACAACCCTATTTTACATATCTCTTGGCATATCCAAGAGGCTTTCTTTAAACTCTTCTTTTAAGTTTAAGCTCTTTTCAAATGCTAGAATTAATGCTGGCAATAAAAATAAATTTGCCACTAAGCCTGTAAATAAGGTTGTTCCAGTTAACCAACCCAAAGCAATCGTTCCTTTGAAGTCGCTAAATGCAAATATCATAAAACCAGCAAATAGCGCTACCATGGTATAAATCATACTTAAGCCTACTTCCATTATGGTTTCGCTAAGTGCTTTTCGCATGGGTTTATCATCTACTGTTAAATGGGTTTTAAATACCGAAATAAAGTGGATGGTAGCATCAATGGTAATTCCGAATGCAATACTAAACACCAAAATAGTACTTGGTTTTAAAGGAATATGAAAGAAGCCCATCAATCCAGCGGTTATTATTAAGGGTATAATATTCGGGATCACAGATATTAAGATCATTTTGAAACTAGGGAATAACAATCCCATGGTAAAACCAATAATTAAAAGCGCCCAAAGGGTACTGCTCAGTAAGCTTTCGTATAAGTAGGTATTTCCCTTAAGAAATACCTGAGAAGTCCCTGTAATTTGAACTTCATAGGAGTCTTCTGGAAAAATCTTATGAGCAATGGCAGTAACTTTATCTACTAAACTGTCCATGCGCACACTCCCAATGTCTTTCATTTGATAAGAGATGCGTAAGGTGCTAAATGTGCTATCTGCTAAGCCTCTAACTATATTAGTCTTTCCTTTCTTAGGTTCAGGAAGTGCTGCGTTTACAGCTCCTAAATCCAGGGCATTTGGCAACCGATAATAATCCGCATCGCCATAATTGTAGGCTTGGTTTGCAAAGCTTGCAAACTCAACCAGACTCAATGGCCGGCTTAATTCCGGGAATTGCCTTATCCTTCGTTGAAAACTATTAACTTTATTTAATACTTCTGCGGATTTTGCTCCGCCTTCTTCTGTGGTTTTTACAATAATTTCAAACGGCATAACACCGCCAAAGTTGGATTGAAAGAAATTCAAATCTTTCATAATTACCGAACTCTGTGGCAAATCATCTACGATATAAGCCAATGGTTTTAGCTTTGTCATGTAAATTAAACCAAATATGGTAACTGCTGCCGACCAAAAGAAAATGCGTCGTTTATGATTGAATGAATAGTATTTAACCCAATTTAAGAACTTATTAATTCTAGGTGCTTCTAAGTGATTGGTCTGCTTATCCGTGGGTGTTTTTAAATAACTGTATAAAGCAGGGATACCAATGATATTAACTAAGAAGATTACGTTTATTACAATAAATGATAACAAACCATACTCTTCTAATATCTTAGTCTTGGTAAAAAAGAAGGTTCCAAATCCAACAGCAGTAGTAAAGTTTATAAGAAAAGTTGCAACACCAAGCTTAGAAATAATCATACCTAAGGCATGTTTCTGATCTTTGGTTGCTCTATATTCTTCGTGGTATTTATTAATAAAATAAATGGTATTCTGCACTCCTATGACTACCAGCACAGGTGGGAGTGTTCCAGTTAAAAGATTGATTTTAAACCCTAACAAGGTTAAAATTCCAAGCATACTTACCACGCCTATGGCAATAAAAATTAGTGAAATAGCTAATGTTCCAAGACTCCGAAAGAATACAAAAATAATGACTGCCGTGACCAGAAATGCTATAATGGTAAAGAGCACCAACTCGTTTTTTACGGTTGTACTCATTTCGGTTCGCACAAAGGGCAAACCACTGAAGTGCATGTCTACTTTATTCTTTTTTCCAAAAGCATTGCTGAGCTTTTTGATAGACCCTATTAAGGGAATCCTGGCTTCAGAGTTAAGCGCTTTGTCCTCCAAACTTGCAATTATTACAGCCACATCGCCGTCTTCATTCAAGAGTCTTCCGGTGTAGAACTCCATGTTTAGAAATTCCTCCGACAGGCTATCCGCAAGATTTTTAGTACTAATAACTTGTCCAGGAAAAGGATGCGATTCAATGAACCCTGATGAGTCATTCATAATGAGGGATTGGCATCTGGCTGGACTCACCACTCCTATAACTCCTTTTAACTTAGCAAGGGTATCACTCAGGTTTTTAAGGTCATTAAACTGCTCTTGCTCAAATAAATTATCACTTTTAAACCCAATGATAACTTTATTCCCATCTTCACCAAATTGGCTTTTAAACTCATTATAGATGACCATATCGGGATCATCATTCGGAATGAGCTTTTGCATATCATATGCCAATTCAGCTTTAGTAGCAAAATAGCCCATGGCAATGGCGTAAACTCCAATTAAAGCCAAACAATAGGCTCTATACTTTAATATGAAGCCCGCGATTTTATCCCACATTGGCGGCAAAATTAACCTAATTTAAAGCAGGGAACAACATTATAACTATTTTGCATAAGCAATACTCGCATTCCTAATTCTGCAGCAAAAGAATAAATGTTAACTAAAGAATCAATAGCTTTAAAATAACATCCTACTAATTTTAAATCGGGTTGTTTCTTACAAATGGTATATGAAAAGCAGGCGATTTGAAAGCACTAAACTTTAGGTTGAACACAATGCTTGACACGAGCTGATTTTTTATACTGCTTTTCAGCTGTTCCTTAAATACATCATTGCTGTCCCCAACAAACTGGACAATTTCATTTTGGTGAATACACTTCATTTTGGTCGTTCTTGTTTTTTGAAACAACAAACTATATTATCTATTATAGCAATAAATTATTGTTTTGGGTGTGTCTCTAATTTTTTAATTAGTTCTGAAGATGCATGATTTGCATACATTCCGTATGCGTTAACAATAATTCCTTTCTGTTTATTATTAGTTGATGAAATTGCATAAACAACCATTTCATCTCCTGGGTCGCTATCTCCTTCAAATCGATAAAAACTATCAATCTTAAAATCATCTGGCGACAATTCTGTTTTAGTATCATGGCAAATTATACATTCCTTTTCAGGCAATAGTGAAAAGTCTATAGTATAGCCAAGTTTTTTAAGTTCGGCCATTGCTTCTGTAACTGTATCGTAACTTTTCTCATTCATAATTGTGTTCTTTTTTATTACTGGCAACAGTTGGGTATATGAAAAACAACAACCCGAAGAGTGCTATGCAGTATAGTCATTGTTAGCTGTAGTTTATTTTTCAGTAACCTTTTGTTCTGTGAATACATAGAGTAACATATGTGTCTTCTTTTTGGTGTTTAATTCGCCTGGTGCAGTATAAACATAATTTATTTTAAGTTCAGGATGGTTTTCTTCGAATGTGTTAATCGTATTTTCCCAAACTATTTTATCTGCCAAAAATGGAAAATCAAACTTATAAATCCCTTGAACTACTTCTTTGCCTTGTACAGGTTGGATTTTGTTTGTAAAGGTGCTTTTTGAAAAATTTAGTATGGAAAATGAAGTAATGGCAGTTAATAATATCCCAGCTAAAAATGCAATTTTAATGTCTTTAGAAAAAGAAAAACATACTAATCTTTCTTCCGTTTGAGCACTATATTTATAAATCACCCAAGAAACTATCAAAATTATCCAAAATATTCCGTGCTCAAGTAAGTTACTTCTATCTCCAAAAACTTGGTCGCCTATTGAAAATAAACTGAACAATAATATGGATAATAAAATTCCTCGATAGAACCATTGTTCAGAGCTTTTTTCCTCTCTGTTATAAAGGTTGTATAATGAAAAAAGATAACAAACAAAAACACAAACTTCTAAAGAAGTAATTCCGGCTAATGCTATTGTAGCATATATTGGTTCAGTAAGACCTAATGAAGCAAAGAGCTTTATAAATAGTGTGTAAAAATCTGCTCCTACCCAATAAGGATATACATCGGGTATGATTTTATCTATGACTGTTAAAGCCTCAAAAAAAACCCAATAGATCAGGATTGTGTAGCGTATTATTATTTTCTCTTTCATTATTTGGTATCTGTTTGAATGTAAATAATTAACCCATCAGATTCTGCTAATCTCAGCGTGTGGGGTGTTGTATAAATATAGTTTATACTTAAAGTTGGGTTATCCTTTATAAATTTTGCAATGCTGTTTTCAAATGCGGTGCTTCCAGCAAGAAAGGGAAATGAAAATTTGTATTTGTTATCGTTAATTTGAATTGCTTTTACTGTTTCGGTTCTTTGTATAAAGGAAGTTTGATTATGCCTAAATATTGAAAAAGCAGAAACAGCAATTAAAATTATCGTTAGAGCTGTTGCAACTAAAAACTGTTTTTTTTCTATCGTGAAGTTATCAAAAATTTCAATCTTGCCTATGCGAATAAATATCACCCAAGTAAGAAGCGTTATAAACCAATATATACCGTGTTCCAAAAGTTCAATGTGGTCTCCAAAAAATTGGTCTCCTATTGAAAAAAAGGTAAAAATGATTAGCGTTAAAACAATTCCTATAAAAAACCACGAACGTGTGAAATCAGCATTTTTCTTTATTAAGTGATATAAAGCACCTGAGAAAAACACAAAAGCAAAAATTTCCAACCCAGAGGTAATTATCAATGCAACATCTGCAATTATGGGAGAGCCAAGTCCAAGCGAATCAAAAAATCTTTCGAACAATGCAAATCTGTCCTTACCTACCCATAAAAAATGGCTTCCACCAATAATTTTGTCGAGGATATTTAACAACCAAAATAGTATCCAATAAATAAGGATTCCTATCCTTATTAGGTTATTTGAAAAATAAGCGTTTTTATCGATTGAATTATTCATCTATTTATTTCTGTTTTTCTGTCGGTCATTCTGTTTGTATGGGATGTCTTTTATATTGCACTTAACACCAAAACATGCGCATTGCGTATATACAACATATAAGACATTGCGCATATTAAGCTGAGTTTGCGAATATACGCAATACATTTTTTGCTTTTTGCGAAGCCCTAAAATCTAAAATGCCAAATTATCTTATTTTCAATGCCATGTGACACTGCTTATCCCTAATTTCTTACACTTTTAAAGCATTAGTCCCCTTCTTTATACAATTGTTATGCTTCTTTGACGTAATGTTACGCTTCTAAGCTCTAGTGATATGCGACTAAGCCGATTGTATTTATAGCATAGCGCTTAAGAGCTTTAAATTAGGGTAGAATAGTACTGCACTCTCTTAAAGATGGCCCTTTGCTCTACCAATGAATATTGACCTGGTTTAAGGTAGTATATAAGTCTTGTAACATCCTAGGAGATTAGGATATAGAACAATGCAATGACCATGCGTTTATAAGTACGGGGTATTAAGAAGTATTGAAATTAATTGGATAATGAGAAACTTGATTCATAGAAGTATGTGTTTTTTTTAAACGTATTGGACTAGTATGATTGGAATAGCACATGCATATCAACCAAACACTATTTTCTCAATACCTTTGCTATATACTAATATTATGGCCAAGATAACTGAAGCTGCCTTTTGGATTAATCTCCTTAAAAAGATGGTAAAAAGCTTTTTAAAAGATAAGGGGTTTAAAAAAAAAGGTAACTACCAACCATTTGCATGTTGTACCTCACAAAGACCAATGGGCTATAAAAAAAGAAGGCAATATTCGGTATACATCGAAGCATAGAAAACAGGAAACGGCTATTCGCAAAGCTAAAACATTAGCTAAAAGGTATAATTCTGATGTTATAATCCATCGGGCGGATGGATCTATTCGGGATAGACTTAGTTTTGACTAGCTAATTTCTCATTGGGTAATCTTGGTACTAGCTTAAATGCCAAAAACAAACAAACTAGCATAAGTACGCCAGCTCCGATATAAGGCAGTTTAAATTGATAATGATATAAAACACCAGCAATGGTTGGTGCAACTACTCTGCCTATTGAACCAACACCTTGAAATAATCCCAATACTTTTCCCTGTGTTTTAGCATCTGTGTTTTTAGATACCAATCCGTTTAAACTTGGCATCAACATTCCATTTCCTAAGGCTAGACTAACAATAGCTAAGGCTGTTATTTCAAAAAAATATTTTGGAGAAGGAAAAGGCAAAATTGTTAAACCGATGCCAACGAATATGGTTCCAAATATCAACATTCTTCTTTGTCCAAGTACTCTTTCAAATGTTTTAATTAACAAGCCCTGAACCAAGGCCGTGCAAATGCCAATAAATCCAAAAATAATATAGATATAATTTTCAGGCGTTTGATAGACCTCACTCCACATGAGTGCAGCATTTGTTTGCATTAGAACAAAGGCAGTAATAAATATTAGATTTATAGTAAATAATTCTCCCAATATCGGGGTTCTAAAAATGGGCAATAAACCGGCATATGCCTTTAAGAAACCTTTATCCGAACTTGTATTCTTTTCTTTTAAGCTTTCTGGTAGCCTCCAAAGTGCAAGGAAGAAATTAATTAAGCTTAAGCTGCCACTAAACAATCCGATTACCAAAAGTGAATTCCATTGGTATATATCCGCAATTACAACAAGGCCTGCTCCAATGGCTGGACCAAAAACAAATCCCAATCCAAAGGCTGCACCTATAAGTCCCATTTTAGATGCTCTCTCTTCAGGCGAGGTTATATCCGCTATATAGGCTTGGGCGGTTGGGATGTTGGCCGACCCTAAACCAGCCACCAATCGGCTCACAATAAGTAAGGTTAAGCCTCCAGCAATTCCAAATAAAAAACTGCCTGTTGCTGTTAATAAGATAGTAGTTAGTAAAACCGGTCTTCGGCCAATTCGGTCACTGAGATTGCCAACAGCAGGTGAAAAAAGCAATTGCATAAGTGAAAATGCCATTACCACAATTCCAACCATAATATCAGGTTCTATTCCCCATGCAGCCTGAACAGCATAATCCTTAGCTACTACAGGTAAAATTGGAATAATAATACCAAAACCTAGAAGATCTAAAAATATAGTGAACCATAGTATTCCTATTGAACCCCCGCCTTCGCGTGTTTTCACTTTTTCGCTTTCCATTAACCCATTCTATTTGATACCCAACTATTCTCCATCGGCACATACCCATGTTTTTGCCAATCTTCTAAGCTGGCAACGGATAAGTTTAAAATCCTTTTACCTTCTAAAATACCAAATAAACCTTCATCTTTTACTCCATGAACAAAATCGCCCTGATCAGAAACCAGCCACATCTTGTCCATAAAATCTACATTATACTCAACTCCGAATTCATTGAATAAAGTATTTAACTTATCAATGCTACAGCCACTTGCATTTTCTGCCAAGGCATCAACGGAGACGGTAATAATTCTATTTTCTCTTTTATAAGCAGCTCGCAATGGTTTACCGTGCGCTTGCCAACTTTTAATAAAGCTTTCCAATAAGGAGTCCAACTCACTGTTTTCTGAATTGTTGAGTTCCTTGCTTCCTACAAATTGCCATAATTTGCTATGTGGAGCAAATCCATCAAAAATCATAAATTATTTGCTTCTGCTACCAATTCAGAGATATCTTTAATTTCGACGCTTCCCTCTTTCTCAAAATGCTTAACCCCATCAGTCATCATAGTCATGCAAAATGGGCAATTTACAGCAACAATATCAGCATCGGTAGAAATGGCTTCTTCAGCCCTTTCCACGTTAATTTCTTTATCTCCTTTTTCAGCTTCCTTAAACATTTGAGCTCCACCAGCTCCACAGCATAATCCATTGCTTTTGCAACGTTTCATTTCCACTAAATCTCCATCTAGTTTCTCCATCACTTTTCTTGGAGCTTCATAAATATCATTGGCTCTTCCCAGGTAACAACTATCGTGGTAAGTGATTTTCTTTCCTTTGTAGGCGCCACCTTCAATGCTTAAACTGCCGGAACTCAAAAGCTCATTTAGGAATTGTGTATGATGAACAACATCATAATTCCCGCCCAAACTTGGGTATTCATTTTTTAAGGTATTAAAACAATGTGGACATGCCGTAACTACTTTTTTTACACCATACCCATTTAACGTCTCAATGTTTTGTGTCGCTTGCATTTGAAACAAGAACTCGTTTCCAGCTCTTTTTGCAGGGTCTCCTGTGCATCCTTCTTCATGCCCTAAAATGGCAAATTTAACGTTTGAAGCATTTAGTATTTTTGCAAATGATTGTGTAACTCGTTGAGCTCTTTCATCAAAACTCCCAGCACAACCTACCCAAAATAAAACATCTGGGCTCTCTCCAGAAGCCGCATACTCTTGCATTGTTTTTGCCAACATAATGGCTGCAATTTACCAAATTATGCTTCCATAGCAAAGTAATTTTATAACCATTTTTAAGGCTTTAACTAACTATCCGCGAAATATAACCAAATAAAAAAAGGCATTCGGCAGGTACAAAGGCTTTTTTGGTCGCCTTGCACTTGCACGCATTCCTAATTACTTATTAAGCGGAATTCCCCTCCGTTATCTATAGCCTTTTTTATAATCCGCCACCACCAACACCATCTACATGGCTATTGTGTATACAGAAAACTGGATACGGACTGCTATTTACTAAGCGCATAGCAGCTGGACCCATTATGAAGCCTGCGGATTCATTTTCTGTCATTGAAAAAATAATTCCACAATTCATTTTGCCCGCATACTCTATTAACGTATTTGCAACATTTTGACCTAATTGAATGCTACTCCCTACTTGTACTCCTCGGTTACGCATAAATTCTTCGGCCTGAGAGGCATATATATTCACGTATTTCTGCGTTTCAGAATCCTTATGTTTACTTACACCAAGTACATGCACCACAGAATTAAAAGCATTTGCCAAAGCGGAAACATAGCCAAACTTTTGCCTGGTTTCAGATGTAGAATCCACTGGGCAGAGAATATTATTAAAATTAAAATCTTTAGCTCCTTCCGGAATAATTAAAACAGGGCATTTAACGTTATTGGCAACCTTATAAGAAGTACTTCCTAAATATTGAGGCATAAATCCTTCTTTTCCATGACTACCCATAACAATAAGTTGAGAATCATTGGCTTTCTGTTCTTTTAATATTACATTATAAGGCGAACCTGTATGAATTTTAAAATTTAAGGATATTCCATGTACCTTTTCTAAGGCTTCTATATATTCCTGGGCACCTGGTTCATCATTTTTATTTCGAGAATTCATCACGAAAATGGTTGAAAATTCACTGTCAAATTTTTTGCCAATATCTACAGCCTTCTTGGCCGCAACTTTGGCTGCTTCACTGTGATCATAAGCAATTAAGATTTTATTGTAGTTTTGAGGCATGAGTAGTAATTAATTTGTTCTTTACGAACATATTGCATTTAAGTGACATTTGCAAGCCTAAGTCAACGGTTTACACTTACTTACTCCAGGTACCAAATAAATTCTTCCAGATTTGTCTTCTCTGCATTGATATCTAGTCCTTTTTTTAAGAAGCTTTGTGAACTCCATTCCATTCTTAAGTTTAAACCTGCCATTGATTCCAATGTCATCAACCAAAGTCCACTCAGCATCAGAATCGTAATTATGCAACACTTTCATTAGTTTAGGATCGCTGCAGCTGCTGGCATATGGATTTTGCATATACTCATATAAGGCCTGGTAAACATCCAATGGAAACACTTTGCCAGACATCATAGGTTCAGCCACCATTTTAAACTCTTTTTTCCATTCTGGACCATGCGGTGCCACTCGCACCCCAAATTTTTCAAAATTTAAAAGGTGAGCCACCTCATGTAAAAAGGTAATCAGAAATGAATATGGATTCAAGTCTCGGTTTAGCGAAATTCTATGAGGAGATCCTTTAATTTTTGGTCTGTAGTCTCCTAGCTTGGAAAGTCTAGGATTTTTGATGCTAAGGTGAACCTTATTCTCTAAAAGCAATTCTGCACAATAAACCTCTGCGCCCAAAGGCACATATTTTTTAAGATGTTCAGAAAGGTCATAGATTGTCATTTAATCCAAAAGTTTAATTGCCTTTTCACTAATAGTATTCCCTATACTTAATGAACTTGTAGCAGCAGGACTAGGTGCATTTAATACATGAATGCATTGCTCACTTTCCTGTATAAAAAAATCATCAATCAAGGAACCATCTTTATGGCAAGCTTGAGCACGAACTCCAGCGCCTGCAGGAATTAAGTCATCCTCTACAATACTTGGCATCAGTTTTTGCAGTGCTTTTACAAATGCAGATTTACTATACGAACGGTAATATTCGCCCATTCCCATTTTCCAATATTTTAAGGCTACTTTTCGAAATCCAGCCCAAGATAAACTGTCCCAAACATCTGAAAGTCTAAAATCTGTTTTCTTATACCCTTCTCTTTTCCAAGCAAAAACGGCATTTGGACCGGCTTCAATCTCACCAGTAATTCGCCTTGTAAAATGCACTCCTAAAAAAGGAAACGCAGGATCTGGAACAGGGTAAATCAAGTTATTTAGCAAGTGAGACTTTTCAGGTTTAATATAATAGTACTCTCCTCTAAATGGGATAATTCTTACTTCTAATTTCTCTCCAGCCATAGCAGCAATTTTATCACAATACAATCCTGCACAATTAATCATTATTTTGGCAGAAACAAACCGACTATCGCTTGTTATTTCAACTGCGCTTTCACTCTTAGTAATTGATTTCACCTGTTCCCCAAGAGCCAATTCTCCACCTAAACTTAAAATATCTGCTTTCAGAGCCATGCTCACTGCTTTGTAATCTACAATTCCAGTTTGTGGAACCAAAATGGCTTTAATTCCGGCAGCATATGGCTCCATTTCCTTAATTTCTTCTTGGTTCAGATATTTCAAACCCCTCAGACCATTTTCAATTCCTCTGTCATATAGCTTCTCTAAACCGGCTAGTTCATTTTCGTTTGTGGCAACAATTAGTTTACCACAAAGCTCAAAATCGACATTCTTTTCTTTGCAAAAATCCAATAGCATATCGTATCCTTTAATGCAATTAATAGCTTTTTCAGAACCCAGTTTATAATAAATACCACTGTGGATTACACCGCTATTATTTCCAGTTTGATGCTTGGATACTTCATCTTCTTTTTCAATTAAAATGAGTTTTACGCCACTTTTTTTCTTTAAAATTTGATAAGCAGTGGAGAGACCTACAATTCCGCCTCCCACTATGGCAACGTCATATTTCATGCATTGCAAATGTAAATATTTCAGGCAAACTCATAAAAAAAATTAAGCACATAGATGCAACCATTTGTGAACAACACGGTCACATTAACGAAAAGAACTAAAAAAGATTGAGTATGAAAAAGATTAACATTTTAATGAGCATTGCAGCAATTAGCGTTGCATTTTGGGCCTGTAAAAAACAGGAGACATTCACCGGAGCAAAAGGTAGCAAAGTGACTAGTTCACAGGTAAAAACTGATGATGAATCGTCAGGACAAGCCGTATGTTATACCTCAAACTTTTGTTCAAATATTAAGAAGTTTTCAAAACTCCGTAAGCATCATTTAGTAAGATCTGGTTTTAATAGCAGCCAAGATCGCCATGAAATCTACGAACTAGAAGATGGTGTGTATACAAAAATTGAGACTATAGTTTGTACGCTTAATGATATAGACTGGGCTAGTTCTGCACTAAAAAACAGCACAAAATATGGCTGGAGAGTAAGTGATGCTGATTTCTCTGGTCAAGTTGGATCAGAAACATACACCGCATTTGATTTTGACAATGCCCCTGGCGCTTGGTCCAATTGGTTGGATGGTAGTGCAGGAACTAATTGCTTTGACAAATACGAAGCTGTAAAAGTGAAATAATTAACCCTTATTCATAATTTAAAAGAGCCAGTTTTTGCTGCCTTTTTTTTTGCATTTTAGATTTTTAAAATTTAAAGCAAAAATGCTTTGACAGCAGTCCAGTATTCTGCATTATCCGTGCTTGAACTCCAAAGTGCTCTTGAGCCATGGACTCCTGCCCCTGTGGGTACAAACTGCGTTTTGGTTTTTGAAGTTATAGCATCAAAGATTGTTTTGATTTGTCCTTCTTCCGACTTAGAAGAGGTTAAGAAAGCTGGTTTATTTAATGCTTTGGCTTTAACCACTACAGTGCCCAAATATTCTCCTGGACTAAAGGAAAGAACTTTTTCTACTGTGCTTAATTCTGAAGCAATAATTAAGACTAGCGAAGAGGAGTAAGAACTGCCCCATAGGATAACATTTTTATTATAATAATTAGCCGCCCAATTGGTTCCTACACTAATATCCTGTTTTGCATCGTTAAAGGTTTGGCTCTTACCAGCAGCTTTAGCACGTTTGGCTGTTTCATTAGCTATTCCATTAACTGTATTTCCACTTCGTTGATCCAAAGCGATGCAGTTAAAGCCAAGCTCATTTAGCTTAGGCGCTATTTCCGTATACTCTCCTCTGCTATAACCTGCCTGATGGCAAAGTACTATAACCGGCAAATCATTGCTCTTATGATAATGCTCTGCAGTAACTAAAAGAGAATCTCCAGAATAAAAAGTAAAAGTCTTTACAAATGCAGTATCTGTATTTGTTTCTTTTTCATCGTCATCTATTATCTTTTTACAGGCGCTATTGCTCAATGTAAAAAATGTAATGACGCATAAAAGGGATGTTCTAATAATTACTTTCATTGGTCAAAGATAACCAAAGCCTATTGGTAAATTAATCAGCAGATTGCAAGAAAACTAAGACCAGTTAAACTGAGAATAATCTTTCTTTTACAGAACTTTTTACTAGAAGCATTATTTTAGTGGAATTAGGAATCCGAATTCGCGTTTCCATAACTTTTGGAGCTTGAGTTCTTTCAATCTTATTAAGCAGTTCTAAGTAATATATATAAGCAGTGTAAACTCCTTTTCTACATCCTTTAGGAAGCAACTTAATTCCTATTAGGGCATGATCAAAGTCTTCTTTTATATCCTCAATAATAAAATCTTTGTCTTCCTCTGAAAAAGCAGTAAAATCAACATTTGGAAAATATGTTCTACCTCTTTCCTCTAAATCAGATTTTATATCACGTAAAAAATTCACCTTTTGAAAAGCAGCACCCAATGATTTTGCGTATGGAACCAATTGCTCGTAATCGGCATTTTTTCCATTACAGAAAACACGCAAGCACATTAAACCAACCACTTCTGCACTTCCATAGATATATTCTTTATACGATTCAATATCATGGTCCACTGTTTCCAAATCCTCTTCCATGCTTTGAAAGAAGGGTTCAATAAGGTCGTGACCTATTTCGAATTCATTTGCTGTCATTTGAAATGAATGCAAAACTGGGTTTGTACTTATCCCTTGCTCCATGGCCTTATAAGTATCTGCCTTAAATTCATGTAACAATTGCTTCTTATCAAAATCGTGAAATGTATCTACAATCTCGTCAGCCACTCTTACTAATCCATAAATATTAAATATGGCTGCACGGTAATCTGTTGCAAGCATTTTAATACCAAGAGAAAAACTGGTGCTATAATTTAATGCAATTCTTCTGCTGCAGTCTTCACTTGTTTGATGAAATAATTTAATGCTCATTTAATATCCTTTCTGTAACCAATCTAGAACCAATCACCACAATAGGTAAACCTGTTCCTGGGTGAGTACTTGCCCCTACATAATATACATTATCAAACACTTCGTCCTTATTTGATGGACGCAATGCGCCAATTTGCTTTAAGCCATGGGCCAAACCTAAACCACTTCCTTTATACAAATTGAACATGTCTTTCCATTGATTAGGAGTATAAACAGTTTTACTTAGCAAACTGTTTTTAATATCAAAACCTACACGTTCACCAAGGTCTTCAATAATTTCATCTGCTAGTTTTTCTGCATCATCCCAATTTGGTTTTACCCTCATATCTGGAACTGGACAAAGAATAAATAAGTTCTCACACCCTTCAGGAGCTGATTTTGGATTACTCTTGCTTGCTACATTCACATAATAATAAGGTTTTTGAGGTGTGACTTCTGTTCTAAAAATCGTATCGGCATAATCTCTAAAGTTATTTCCTAAGAAATAATTGTGGTGTTCTATGCCTGGAATCTTCCCATTAACTCCTAGGTAAATTGTAAAAGGAGCAAGGGTCCATTCCATTTTTTCCAAGTTCTTTTCGCTGTACTTTTTGCGGTTAAACATTCTTCCTCTAAATGAAGCAGCGTCGGCATTTACAACATAAACATCTGCTTCCCATTTTTTACCTTTTTCATCAATAAAACCTGATATAGCTTTTCCATTTTTCGCTACAGATACGATATGAGTATTGTAAGCAATTTCTATATCTCGCGTTTTAAATAAATCTAAAATACCCCTAACAATATTATACATGCCTCCTTTTACATTCCAGTACCCATCGTGTTCCAATTCGGTATAATTAAGAAGGTTATAAACTGCAGGTGTATTAAAAGGAGTTGCCCCAAGAAAAAAGGCAACTAATGAAAATATGATTTTTACATCCTCACTCTCAAAACACCTTTCTAGTTCTCCCCAAAAGGTTCGAAACATTTTAGGCAAATGCTTTTTTGGAACGCTTGCCATACTCAACATGTATTGCCAAAGGTTATCAAAATTTCGCTTAATTATTTTGTACTCTGTATCATGAAAAACTTGCTTGGCCCCCAGTAAGTATTTTTTAACTTGTTTCTTGAAATTTGGTTCTATAGCCGAAAACTCTTTGGCTAATTTATCTAAATCTTTATAAATTTTATAAGGTCTTTCATTCCCTTCAATAAAGACGGTATATAAAGGATTGAGTTCATTTAGTTCAAAAGGAATGTCAATTTCTAAATAATCAAATAGTTCTTTAAACTCATAACTCATGCTAAAGAAGGATGGTCCAATATCGAAGGTAAATCCATCTTTTTCGAGAACATTTAGTCTCCCACCAGCAGTTGGTTGTTTTTCGAGTATTTGAACAGCATATCCATTCTTCTCTAAGCGCAAAGCTGTCGCTAAGCCACCTAATCCACTTCCAATAACTAATGCCGTTTTTTGCATACTCTGATACAAGTAACAACAAAAATATTATTTTGTTTATATTTTCATGCTATTTCTCAATGAAATAGTTTACCAAGAATTATCTACCCTATCGTAGAATTCTAGATTTAATTTAAAACCATAATTAGGCTTAGTAAATAGATTTGAATAACCCACGGCATAGTAAACCCCTAATTTAAAAAGCTGCTTTCTAATTCTAATGATTTTATCTATTCCACCATAAACCTCACCAAAAACCATATTTCTTCTCTCTGGAGCTATTAAAATAGAACCTCCAATGGTTTCTCTAATTCTGAGCTTTTTAACAAAAGGAATTTTATTTACCAAAGCACCTTCAAAACGATGACGGTAATGTCCTTCTAAGAATTTTCCAAAAGTAGTAAATGTGCTATCCAATGTTTGAAAAGCAAACATGGGATTTGTAAATATTAAAGGGTCACCTCTCCTCTGATATTTAAAATCGACAGGTGACATTTTTTTGTTTCTTAAAAAGGTTCCCGCGTTAATTGTATATTGGCTTAAGCCAAGCATCCCAAAGTTAAGTTTTTGTGAAATTCCAAAATCAATAAATTCAAAATCAATATCCGAATTAAATACTCCTGGAATGGTTTTCTTAAAGGTGAAGGAAAATGTTGGCCAACGGCTACCAATAATTATTTTCTCTTTTGGCTCGCGTAGGTATTTTTGAAAAGGGGTGTAACTTAAAGTCAAATCTGTATAAAAGGCTCTATTATCTGCGAAAGGTTGAACTACATTATTTTCAAACAAGCTATCAGCAAAACCATCCGGGCTTAATTTGACATCTGTAATATCCTCTCTATCGCTAAACGAAGCTCGAATCGTTCCATATAAACCGTTTAAGTACTCCTGTCTGTGATAAACACTGATATGTTGATGCCGGTAAATATTATCTCTACGTGCAAGATCTAGGAAAGCTGCATTTTGATTAATAAAACTGAATTCCCGCCCCGCTGTAACACTAATAAAGCCACTCCTAAATGGATCATACCTGGTTAAAAAACGCACATTCCCTTGTAAATCCTTATTACGGTATCCGTAGTTTAGGTTTTCTACCAACCTAAACCATCGCTTGCTTTTAAATTCCTTTCGAATGGTATTAACCAATGAAAATCGATCTCCACCAGGCCACCATGGTTGATAAACAAATGCTAAAGGCATAAAGAATAAGTCCAATCCTCTTTTTCTATTTTCATATTGTTGTCCATCTAAGAAAAGCGATGATAGAGTGATTCTATTTGTTTTCTTTTCCATGCTATCTAAATACCAATCACTTTTGCGTGCTCGCTTAACGCTATCTGATTTTTGAATGAACATGGATTCAATAGGATTTAAAAGGACGGTTCTTGTATTTTCCCAAAAACTGCTATCTTTTTCATACGCCTCTTGGTTGGTTCTACTTAATTCCAAATTAAAATGACGTCGAGGAAAATCTTTATTTATCTCATAATTCTGGTATCCTACATTGGTATAACCTATGTACCTAGCTTTCCCAGCTTTAGTAAAATAATCAAATCGCTGATGTTTAATGGTCCAAAGGCTATCTGGATAGAAGGAATATTGCTGATCTATTGAAAAAGTGCTATACTCATTCAATTGGTTTTTTGGAAAGTCTAATTTAACTCTAAAAATAGCAAATGTGGTATCTACCAGTTGAATCTCACCTACAAAAACCGAATTGGATGTAAGCCTTGGCTTAACTCCAATTCTAAGAATTCTACCCATAGCAGAATCTCTAAAACTTCCTTTATAGGTAAACTTGTAAGCCAGTAAAGCTGTGTTTGCCAGGGGTGATAATACGGGCAAACTATTTAAAGCAGGAATACGGACTAGGTTTCTATAAAAATTAAAATTTCCATCAAAAGTGGTTAGGTAGAACAGGCCATAAGTAGAACCTATTTTTTTTACCCCATTCCTTCTTTCTTTAATTTTATTGGGTTGAGCAAAATCTCTGCTAATAATTACTTCTGCAAAGCTTTTCCCTCGCATGAATTGAGCTGCTTCCTGCTCTCTTTTTTTGCGTTCAATAACTTCAGGATCAAGTTCTTCTTTATCAATCTTAATTTCCCTTTTCTTGCCAAAATTATCTTCAAATGCTTTTATATAAATATCTACTTGATGGTTAGGCTCCCGCTTTTCCCAGAACTCACGCTTGGCAATAGCTTTCTTCATAAAAATCGGACCCATGTCTTTTCGTTTTGAAAAGATATATACTGTTCCTATTTCTTTTATTTCGTTCCTTAATAATACATTGGCAGTATCTGACTTGTCCTTTATGGTAACATTCAATTGAAAAGGCTCATACTCTTTATGAGAAAACACAACGATATAGTTTCCTTCGAGTAATTTGCACTCAAATGAACCTAAATTGTCTGTTTCGGCAATCTTCTGACCTTCTTTAAGGTAAATCTCAACTAAGGGAATTGGTGACATGATGCTATCAGCCACAACACCTGTAAACTTATAAAATTGAGCAGAGGCTGTGCTTATTAAGCAAAAAGAAAATACCAGCCCTGCAATGAACTTCATATTCAAACTAACAAAGAAGTCCTTAGTTTCGCCACATTTCTCCGATTTAAAGATACTAAACACCGATTAATATTAATTTCGGCTGCGAAGCATAATGTTAGGTTCTTGATAAGGAGCCACGAATTCTGCTGGAAAAGGTCTTTCTTCTGGCTTCCAAAAGAATCTAGACAGTTTAGACTTGTCCTCAGTGAACAATTCCATTGGATATAGATTTCCTTTAGGCGATTCAAACATTTTAATTTGAACTACTTTACCTTCTTTTAGAATAATATTCATGTCCCTACTAGCCACTCTATTTGCACTTGTTACGGCTGAATCCTCACGAATAAAATATATACTTTCTGCGTTTCCAATGACTTGGCTCAATCTTAAATCCTTGGTTCCATCCTCAAAGTAATTAATGATTTTATCCCCTACAATTTGACTAAAACTGTGTGAATCTTCTTGCAACACATTCATTGCATTTTGATACATCCACATGGTTTTTAGCTGTTTGTTTTTCATTTCCATTTTCATAGAATCTGAACTCAATTGGCTGGCATCACTGTATAAAACTGGACTACCATATAGCATAATTATGCTATCCTCCATGCCATACCTCAGGCTATCACAAAAACCGCTAAAATCTGGTTGCCATATCCTAACGGTACTTAAAGCATGCAAATTTCGTTTGCCAGAAATTGTATCGTTGATATAAATAAAAGTATCTGCACTCATTAATAGACTATCGTCTTCTCCAATAATTCGCTGGAGTAACGCTTCGTTCATGATTTTAGTAATGTTCTTTTTTTGATTGTAGTATCCATTGTTCCCAAACAAGATTATACTCTCTGCAGTGTCTTTCACCCACATATGTCCGAAGGCATACCCTTCTCCATTATCTCTATTAAAGGTTAAGGTATCAGATTTAATGATTTGGCTACCGTTGTAAATAGCTGCACCACCTGTAAAGTTGGCCTTGCCACTTTGTGTTTGATACCAACCGTCATTGCAAAATATTTTAGCTTTACCGTCTGTAATCTCTGTATAACTATAGAAATATGCAGTTCTTGTATTGGTTCGGTATTGAAGTGTATCTGCTTTAACCGTATAATCCGGATGCAATAAAATTACATCTCCTTTGAAGAATAGCATCTTGGCTCCTGAGTTGTATGAACCGGTTCTGCTGGTTAAGGTTTGTTGCCCATCTATGATTCTACCACCGCCACCATAGTAACCAACTTTTGAAGCTGTGTTGTAAACTATATATGGAGCAACTAAATTCATGCTTCCATCGTTGAGGTTTACATTACCCGAAACTCTGGCAACTTTGCTGTAATCGTTATAGGTTAAGGAACTACCCGTAATATTAACCCCATCATTACTATAGATTCTTACATTTCCCCTACCTGTTAAATCCTTAGATGCATTATCATACTCAGCATTATCACATATTACGGTAGAGCCATTCTGAGAAAAACTCACATTCCCTTCCAAATACTGAAGCGTTCGATCACCAACCTTCACACCTGTCATCTTATTTGCTCGCAAACCAATAGGTTGAGCCTTAGTAACCATTAAAAAAATGCTTGTTGTAAAGAGAAGAAAGTATCTGAGTGAAATATGCATTCCGTACTTTTGTGTGCAAGATACGTGCTAAAATCATTCTTAAACCATATCCAAAACGATTTACCTGCACTTAAAAACGGTAAAACGCTAATAGCCGTTAGTGGCGGTAGAGATTCTATGGTTCTTTGGCATTTATTTGAATCCTTAAATCTACCCTATGCCATTGCTCATTGCAACTTTGGACTAAGAGGCAAAGAAAGTAATGCTGAGACTGCATTGGTTAAGTCAAGAGCTATGGAATTAGGTTGTGAATTCTATGTAAAAAAATTCTCATCATCAGACTATGAGGAAAAATTATCGGTACAAGAAAATGCCCGGAAATTGAGGTATGATTTTTTTAGGCATTTGAGAATTAAGATTGGCTTCACTAGAGTTGCCACTGCTCACCACTTTCAAGACCAATGGGAACACCTCTTTATTTACCTTTTAAGGAATAACAATTCCACTGGATTGAGAGGAATGCCAAGCAATGTAACGGATACTTACCGCCCTATGCTTACTCTTTCATCTTCAGCTATTGATGCTTATGTGAAAGAGCATACCATTTCATTTTTGCACGATAGTAGCAATGATGAAACTAAATACTTACGTAATAAAATTAGACATTGGATAATGCCGTTTTTACCTGAGGAACTTCTAGAATCTTTGAATGAAGTTAATTCGGACCAGTCAAAAATTTTAGATTTTCTGGAAATTGGATTTAAAAAACAATGCTTGTTTTGGGCTCCCGAACATTGGGTTTTGGATGCAAATAATATAAACCCTAGGAATCCGTACTTAATTCAGGCAATTAAATCAACAGGATTGCATCATAGTCAGCATGAAGAAGTTCTTTCACTAATCACTAGTGGTGGAATTATAAAAACACCTGGAGGGTTCTTTGCTTATTGCAATGGAATGCTTGTCTATTCTAAGGCTATTGAACCTATTGAAAAATTTAGCATTCAGAAATCCGACTTACCCTTGACTTGTCAATTTGGACCTTATAAAATTCACATGGAACTGAGTTCAGATACCTCAATCCAAAAATCTAAAATGCAATATCACTCTTCTGAAATTAACTGGCCCATAGAGCTGAGAAAGGCAAAAAAAGGAGAACGAATGGAACTTTTTGGGAAGGGGAAAGAACAAAAAATAAGTGATACATTCATCAATGCTAAATTTCCATTTTTTCTAAGGGAGTTTGCACCAGTAATTTCTGATAAATCTACTGTCCTTTCCCTAGTGGATCTAAAACGGAGCAATGCTTACCCACTAGAAAGCAAAGCAGACGAATGCCTTACGATTAGCTTTGAAAGAAGTAAATTTCTGGAGGTTTTAACATCTAAAAAAACATAAAAGGCAAATCCTTCTAATTATATAATTCTTACATTTGCATTAGCATGAAAGCGATTATACCAGTAGCCGGCATCGGAAGTCGTATGAAACCCCATACCCAAACTCAACCTAAGAGTTTAATTCCAGTTGCAGGTAAGGCAATACTTGGCCATATTATAGATTCTATGATTGAAGCTGGAGTTACTGAATTGGTTTTTATCATTGGTTATCAAGGAGATAAAATACAAGAATTCGTGAACCTTAATTACCCTCAGGTTGAAAGTCATTTTATTATTCAAACACTGGGCAAAGGAACAGCACATGCTATTTACCTTGCCAAGGATCAAGTTGCACCCGATGAAGCCATTTTAATTGTTCTTGGTGATAGCATAATAGAAGCTCCACTTAAAGAAGTAATGCAGAAGAACGAAACCTGCTTAGGTGTAAAAAAGGTAGAAGATCCAAGGCTTTTTGGTGTTGCTGAACTTAATGATGAAGGGCTTATAAAAAAGTTGGTTGAAAAACCAAGCATACCTAAGTCAAATTTGGCTTTAGTTGGTTTGTACTACATCAAAAAGGCTTCAACCTTAATGAATAGTATTGAAACTATTATTGTTAATGATGTAAAAACCCAAAATGAATTTCACTTAACAGATGCATTACAGCATATGCTTGAAGGTGGAGAGCAAATTTCAGTTTTCTATGTGGAGAGTTGGTTTGACTGTGGCAAGAAAGAAATCATACTCCAAACTAATGCAAACTTATTAAGGAACACTTCTTATCAAAAGGTTCCTGAACATGTATATGAAAATAATAACATCGTAATTAAACCAGTAAATATTGCTGCCAGTGCCATAATAAAAAATAGCATTATTGGGCCAGATGTATGCATTGGTGAAGAAACTGAAGTAAGCGATAGTATCATTAGAAACACCATTATTGCTGCAAATGCAAAATTGGATAATATTATTTTAGAAGATTCACTTTTGGGAAATGATTCAACATTAATTGGCTCTAAGCATAGCTTGAACATTGGAGACAATGCAGAGATAAACTTTAGCTAAATGATTAACTTATCGTTTGAGGAAATAGGTGCTACACTGTTAGGCTTGGATATTGGTCCAAATGACTTGCAGGGCAAACACCCAAGCGATATTTATTTTGATAGCAGAAGAATTACCAAAGGAGATAATGCCATATTTATAGCCATTAAAACAGCATCTCAAGATGGGCATGCTTTTATTGAAGAAGCCTATAAAAAGGGAATCAGAAATTTTATTGTCAATGAAAATTCTTCATATCCCTATTTTGAGGACATGAATATTTGGGCTGTTAGTGACCCTTTAGCTTCATTACATGAATTGGCCAAACTTAGCCGCACGAAATTTAAAGGACTGATGGTTGGCATTACTGGAAGCAATGGAAAAACCATTGTAAAAGAATGGATGTACCAACTATTGGCAGGTGAAATGAACATTTGGCGAAGTCCAAGAAGTTACAATAGTCAGTTAGGTGTTGCTTTGAGTTTACTAAAATTAAATGTAACATCGCTTGTTGCATTTATTGAAACAGGAATAAGTAAGCCAGGGGAAATGGAAATGCTACATGAACTGGTGCAACCTCATATGTCTGTATTTACCCATTTGGGCGATGCTCACAATGATACTTTTGAAAATACAGAAGAGAAAATTGCTGAAAAAGCCAAGCTATTTAAGGATGTAGATATGGCCGTTTTAGCAGATGGTATTCCAAAATCCGCTATTCTAAAATACCAAAAAGACAACCCGCTTATGAAAGTGATCACATGGTCACGATCAGATAAAGCAAGCTATGTGCTCCAATCCCAAAAAGAGACTGATGATGGCTTAGAACTTACCATTCTGCATAAAACCCAGACTTTTACTTTCGTTATCCCATTTAAGGATAAAGCAAGTATAAGTAATGCAATGACTTGTTTATGTTGTCTTTCGGCTTTAGAACAATTGGGTAAAGCCAGTTTAGAACGGTTTAAGCATTTGCAAAAAATAGAGAATCGATTAGTTAGCACCCAAGGCAAAAAAAACAACCTCATAATAAATGATAGCTATAGCAATGATTTAAGTGCTTTTGAAATAGCACTAGATTACCTCAATACCCAAAGCACAAACAAAAGCAAAGTGCTCATTTTTAGTGACTTTGATATTAAACCAGAGCTGATTGAAGCCAATATCTCAAAATTAAAATCCATATTAAATTCACAGCATTTTGATACTATCATTGCCATAGGTCCATGGTTAGGCCAAAACAAGGCAACCCTTCCTAAAGGCATTTCATTTTTCGAAAATCGACATGAGCTCATCAAAGATGGGATTCTTCAAACCATACAAAATGCTGCAATTTTAATTAAAGGAGCCCGAAAATTTGAACTGGAAAAACTTTCAAAAATGCTTGAAAGGGAAGTTCATCAGACCCAATTAAGAATTAACCTAACGGCTATAAAAAACAATGTTAAGTATTATCAGTCTTTGCTACAACCAAATACAAAAACAATGGCAATGGTAAAGGCTTTGGGTTATGGAACAGGTGGACATGAGATAGCTAAAGCATTGCAATCAACAGGAATTGATTACTTAGGTGTTGCTTTTGCTCGAGAAGCTCAAGAATTAAGAGAGAACGGCATTGATTTACCCATAATGGTGCTGAATGCAAGCATGGACGAAATAATGGCCTATCAAGAGCTTAAACTTGAACCAGTTGTATACAACATTCAACAAATTAAAGACTTAAAAGAAAATAGCGCTATTGGCGAACTTGGAATCCATATTGAATTAGATAGCGGGATGCATCGCCTTGGATTTGATGAAGATGATTTTCAAAGCATTTTAGATTTACTCCCTCCTCGATTTAAAGTTAAAAGTATTTTCTCACACCTTGCTTCAAGTGAAAATAGTGCGAATGATGACTTCACAAATAAACAAACTTCAAAACTAGAGGTATTTGCTTCTAATCTTAGTAATGGCTTGGGCTATAAGCCATTAATTCATTTGGCAAACACTGCTGGAACTCAAAGGCATCCTTCAACACATTTTGATATGGTTCGGTTGGGTATTGGCATGTACGGCATTCCATCAGTTAACGAAAAGTTAGATACAGCAGTAAGTTTAGTTAGTCAAATCACTCAAATAAAAACAGTGCCAGCCAATGAGGGTATTGGCTATGGCTTGCGAAACCCTTCTAATAAAAACAGACAAATTGCCATTATTCCAATTGGTTATGCCGATGGACTAATGCGTATACTTAATAACGAAGGCAAGAATGGTAATGTATTCATAAATGGAGAATTTGCTGCTATAGTAGGGAACATTTGTATGGATATGACTATGATTGATGTAACTGGCTTGAAGGTTTACGAAGGAGATGAAGTAGAATTATTTGGCAAACATATTTCCATGCAATCAGTAGCCGAGAAATGTGAAACGATTCCTTATGAGATATTAACTCGGATATCGGTGAGAGTTAAACGTGTATATACCGAAAAATAAGATGAGTAATAATTCACCCTTAGCCGAACGCATGCGTCCACAATCTTTGGAGGAATATGTAGGGCAAAAACATATTATTGGTAAAAGCACATTTCTTTATTCAAGTATAAAAGAAGGTCGCATTCCAAGTATGATTCTATGGGGACCTCCTGGGGTTGGGAAAACCAGTTTAGCGGAGCTAATCTCTAAAGAATGCAAACGCCCTTTTTACTCATTAAGTGCCATAAATAGTGGTGTAAAAGACATTCGTGAAATTATTGAAAAAGCCAAGAACCCGAATCTTTTTAAAAATGGATCGGCAATTCTGTTCATTGATGAAATTCATCGTTTCAGTAAATCTCAGCAAGATTCCTTATTAGCAGCTGTAGAAAAGGGATGGGTTACCTTAATTGGTGCCACCACAGAAAACCCCTCATTTGAAGTGATTCCTGCCTTGCGGAGTAGATGCCAGACCTTTGTTTTAGAACCATTAGAACTAGAGGACTTAAGCACCTTAATAAACACTGCAATTAAAAAAGATACTGTCCTTAAAAATAAAGAAATTGAAATTGAAGAACTGGATGCCCTCATTAGAATTAGTGGAGGAGATGCACGAAAGTTACTTAATGCCTTAGAAATTGTTGCTCTTAACCAGGAAGCTCCCGTTAAAATAAACAATGTTTTGGTAAAGGATATTATCCAAAACAATCTGGCCATGTACGATAAGGGTGGAGAAGAACATTACAATGTAATATCCGCATTTATCAAATCAGTTCGTGGAAGTGACCCTAATGCAGCCTTGTATTGGCTTGCTCGCATGTTGATAGGTGGCGAAGAACCTCGATTTATTGCTAGGCGATTGGTTATTTTAGCTAGCGAAGATATTGGTCTAGCCAATTCCAACGCCTTGCTATTGGCCAGTCAAACCATGGAAGCCGTTCATCAAATAGGAATGCCCGAAAGCAGAATATTACTTTCACAATGCACCATTTACTTAGCTACTTCTCCTAAAAGCAATAGCGCCTATGAGGCAATAAACAGGGCGATGAAATTAGCAGAAGAAACGCATCACTTACCGGTTCCTTTGGCTTTGCGAAATGCGCCAACCAAGCTTATGAAAGACTTAAATTATGGTGCAGATTATAAGTACAGCCATATGGGGAATAGCAATTTTATAGCCCAAGACTTTATGCCTGATGACTTAAAAGGTCAGGTTTTATTTGAGCCAGGCAGCAATAAAAAAGAGAAAGAAACAAAGGATCTATTGAAGAAAATGTGGTCTGAATTCTATACTTATTAATTCAAAAGATTAAGCTGGCAATTTAGATTTGGTGATTTATTTCTTGGCTTCTATTGTGCGATTGTATTCCAAACATTTTGCAATCCAAAAATCTAAATCTGCTTCCGAATCATATCCAGGCTCATCTATAAAAATAAAGCCTCTCATTGGACGGCCAGTAAAATCCATTTTTATAGCTTGCGGCTCTAACAAGGTCTGTTCATAGAACTCCTTACCAATGCGAGCCATTAATTGATGGGTTCCAAGCTTTTTATCAATATGAAGACCAACACACATTTTATTGTCGACCATAAAAATAAGACCGCCCATCATTTTCTTCTCTTCCCAACCAGATCCAGCGCGTGTTAATGCATTGCGCAAGCGATCGGCCATAAACTCTTCATAAGCCATGTCGGAATTTAGTACAAAACTTCGGTATCGCTATCCAGAATAAACTCAATGGTATTTTCCAGAACCTCTGCCAAATGGGTTGGTAAAGTATCTTCTTCCCACGGATGAGCATTCCCAAAGGTGTGATTGGCATTGGCAATAGGCATTAAAAGTGCATGTAAACAAATCTCATAAATCTCTTGCGGATGACTCATAGGCACCACAGTATCATCTGTTCCGTGTACAAGTAATAGCGGCATTGGCAATTCACTTGCAGCCTGAACTACATTCCAGTGTTCTTTATTTGTTTGATAATCTTCCCAAATTGCATGAGACAAGGGTAACTCCTGACCGGTTCGAGCATTTTGGATATAAATAACTTTATCCTTTTGCCACTTTTCCTTTTCAGCAAAGCTGAATAACGCATCCCAATTAGCCACTCCGGCCCAAGAACTTACTGACTTCATTCCGGCATTGTGTTTTGCAAATAAAATGGCATTTGCTCCACCTCTGCTATGGCCAATGATATGCTTCTCTTTAAGATTTAAATCCTCGTTTTTTATAAATTGTTCTAAGGTATAAAAAGCCTCTTTGATATCTTTTTGCTCGGCACTGATACTGTTGCGTCCAAAAAGTTCGAGTTCAGTAAACTCTCCCAAATTCTTGCCAATTCCATTGTGCGTTCCATTCATAAGTGCCAAGGATAGTCCTCGTTTTACAAAATAGTTGGCCATTTGCTGCCATGCGCCCCAGTCCTTGAAGCCTTTAAATCCATGGTAGAATAAAACTAATTTTACATCCTTACCTGGAGCTAAGTACAAGTCAATCTCTGCTGATTGACCAGCAAAACCGATATAATTAATGGTCTTTTTCATATTAAATCAAAATGGACATTTGCATAGCAAACGTCCATCTTAGTACCCAGGGTCGGGCTCGAACCGACACGTCTTGCGACATTGGTGTTTGAGACCAACGCGTCTACCAATTCCGCCACCTGGGCAAGGACGGCAAAAATAAGTTCTTTTTTTGGATTGGACTATGGTAAATGTGAATTTTAAAAATAAAAAAATGTTCTCTTTAGGCACGCCACGCATGGCGTGCCTAAAGAGTGTTCAAAACACCTAATCCTCAAATCTAAAATGCCAAACCCTAATCCACCATTCGCATTTTGGCGAACTTGACTACCAAGGTTTTCTCTCCGGCTTTTTCGAAGTCTATTTTGGCTTTTTTATTGGGACCGCCGCCTTCTAAATGAAGGACTTGTCCATAACCAAACCTAATGTGTTGAATCTTATCTCCTACTTTCATTCCGCTTACATCGCCTTCCTTAAAATTAGGATCTATAGGATGTGAAGTAAATTTATTGCTATAATTCTTAAGCAATACCGAACTTCGAGTAGCTTGAGATTTTTGTGATTGTGAAACCATGGGGCCTTCCTTTTTTAATCCGGCCAATTCCATATCCACAAACTCATTGTCTATTTCATCAATAAAGCGACTCGGCTCACATGGTGTTAAATTCCCATATCGAAATCTGCTTGTTGCAAAGGTTACATGAACCTTGCGTTCTGCTCTAGTTAAGGCCACATAGAACAACCTGCGTTCCTCTTCTAAATCCTTTCGGCTCATTAAGGACATTTGACTCGGGAATAGATTTTCTTCCATTCCTACGATATATACATGAGGAAACTCTAAGCCTTTACTTGCGTGAACCGTCATCAAATGCACACAATCCCTATTAGGATCATCATTCTTGGCAATATCTGTATATAGCGCCACTTCCTCTAAGAAGTTGGCTAAGGTCTTCTCTTTCTCGTTCTCGTCGTCTTCAACAAACTCCTTAATACTGTCAAGCAATTCTAGCAAGTTTTCGTAGCGACTCACCCCTTCTACCGTTTTATCCGAGTACATGAATTTTAGAAGTCCGGTGTTCTTTGCAACTACCGAAGCAACCTCATAGGCATCTTTGTCTTTTTGCAGGCCACCAAACCCTTCAATCATCATGTAGAAGTTTTTGAGCTTTGTTAATGTAGCCCCTGAAAGAACGGGGTGCAATTCACTCTCAGCTAATATCTCCCATATCGACTTTTCGTTTTGTTGACATAAAAACTGGAGTTTGTTAAACGTTGTATTCCCTATTCCACGGGTTGGGTAATTAATAATTCGTTTTAAGGCAGCCTCATCTTTTGGATTAACCAATAAGCGCAAATAAGCAAGCATATCCTTAATCTCCTTGCGCTGATAAAAACTGGTGCCACCGTAAATTTTATAATCTATGCCAAGTCTGCGAAGTGCTTCCTCAAAGGTTCTGCTTTGGTTATTTGTTCTATATAAAATAGCAAAGGCTTTATTTGGCAAGGCATCAGTATTCTTATCTTCAAAAATGCTTTGAGCCACATATCTCGCTTCTTCAGCCTCGGTGATATTTCTAACAATCTTGATTTTGTCACCTGTATCGTTTTGCGTCCAAACCTTCTTTTCTAATTGTTTCTCGTTATTCTTAATTACAGAGCTAGCCGCATTTACAATATTCTTGCTGCTTCTGTAATTCTGCTCCAGCTTGTACGTTTTACAATCAGGGTAATCTCTGCTAAAGTTTAAAATATTCTGAATGTTTGCCCCTCTAAAAGCATAAATACTTTGTGCATCATCCCCAACTACACAAATGTTTTGGTTTACTGCAGCTAAACGACGGGTAATCATGTATTGCACATGATTGGTATCTTGATACTCATCCACCATCACATATTTAAACCGGTGTTGCCATTTATAAGTGGCTTTAGGATGATTCTTAAATAAATAAAAGGTATTCACAAGAATATCGTCAAAATCCATAGCTCCTGCCTTGTAACAGCGATCTTGATAGGCACTGTATAATTCATGGAATCGGCTGCGTCTATTTTGCCTGTCTTTCTCTAATAGATCCTTGTTTTCACGGTATTGACTTGGAGTAACCAAATTTGTTTTGGCTGCACTTATCCGGCTCAACATCATGCCAGGCTTGTACATTTTATCGTCCATATTCTTCTCCTTCAGAATAGCTTTGATGAGGCTTTTACTATCGTCGCTATCGTAAATGGTAAAGCTTTGAGGATAACCAATCACATCCGCTTCCTGTCTTAGAATTCGGGCAAAAATGCTATGAAAAGTTCCCATCCAAACATTCTTAGCCTCAGGGCCAACAACAGATTCTATACGTTCCCGCATTTCCCTTGCCGCTTTATTGGTAAAGGTTAATGATAAAATTTTGAAAGGTTCTACTCCTTGGTGAATAAGATGCGCAATGCGATAGGTTAGTACTCTTGTTTTACCAGAACCAGCACCAGCAATAATCATTACAGGGCCATCAATTTGTACCACTGCTTCTTTCTGAACTCCGTTAAGCCCATCTAAATAAGGCGGTGCCCCATTATCTTTTTTGCCTCCGTTTAGTAAATCTTCAAAATCGTCTTGCATGCAACATGCAAATTTACGAAATGCAGTTGGAGATAAAAGGGCTTAGAATGAATTGGGGATTACTTTTGGTATTTTAGATTTTAGGATTAACTAGTTCATCAAACGAGCAATGCTTTTAGCAAAAAATTCATGCTCCAATGCCAGTACTTTCTTGGCAATATCTTCAGCTGAATCATGACTATTAACAGAAACCTTATGTTGAGCTATAATAGAACCCTCATCATAATTTTCATTTACATAATGAATGCTAATTCCTGTTTCCTTATCTCCAGATTCTTTCACCGCGCGATGCACATTCATTCCATACATCCCTTTCCCACCAAACTTTGGCAGTAATGCTGGATGAATATTTACAATGCTACGTGGGTAAAACTCAACCATAGATTTTGGAATTTGCAGTAAAAAACCGGCCAAAACAATTAGTTCTGGTTCAAAGGCTTCAATAGCCATTTGAACAAAACCCTTTTGCCAATAATCCTTAGTGAATGATTCTGCATGAACTCCATATTCTCTTGCAACATCCAATGCTCCCGCATTGGCTTTATTGCAAAATACGGCAGCCACTTCTACTCTCCGGTGATTTTTAAAATATTCACAAATAGCTCTAACGTTAGAACCTCTTCCTGAAGCAAGTATAACAATTTGTCTCTTAGTCACGATACGTATTTGCTATAGTTTGAAACAATCTGGCAAACCTTGACTTTGGCAAATTTGGCGCAAAGGCAAAAGCATCTAAAACAGTAACTTTATCCCCTTTCAGGAAATAGTATCTATAAAATATTCCTCTTCTAAAAGTTCCTTCTTCGGCATACCAACCCGAAAATCTCAATACGGATTTTCCCTCAATCTGCACGGTATCCAATGACTTTTTGAAGTATTGGCTATTGCTTACAATTATCTTAGAACCTTCATCATTCTTGATATGAGAATTAATGAATAACTCACGCTGTGACTCTGCAATAGAAAGACTTTTAGGCATGTCAGATTTAGTTAGTGAACTTACTAAGACATGCTGATAGAAGGTATTAGTAGACTGAGTAAACCAAGCCAAACTGGAATCGGTTTGGTGTGCTTCAAACTGAGAAGGAATCTGAAAACGAGCACCTACTTTTGATTCAATAAGATTGCTATAAGCCGTAGTTATTTCTGTAGGTTTATAAAATCCTCGTAAACCTAATCTTGTTTCATAATTTACAAGTGAATCTAATACTTCCTTCGAATTTTCAATCCACCAAGATTTTAGATCTTCTTTGTACTTAAACTGAACAATCATTTGTGGCTTTGCCCAAACATCTTTATAGATTGAAAACTTATCTGTCTTCGATGAAGGAGACAAAGTAGAAAGTGCTTTCGTAAATTCATTTTGTTCGTTTTCAAATTGCGGAATGATAATAAGATGTGCTTTTTTATCTTGACCTTTATAATAAGATGATTTCCAAAAAATGCACCCTGATTCATATATGCGTTTTGGAATATTATCTGCATCAATAAGCAAAGAATCTCTATATCCCTCTATATTGAAAACATCTAAATCATCTTGTTCTAAAGCAATCACCAGCGCTTCTGCTGGCAAACCATTGGATTCCCCTTCACATTCAGGTTTTTGCGTACACCCAAAAAGTTGTATTGCAATTAATATTATAATTCCATTGCGCATCCTGCGAATGTAAGACGAGTTGAAATGAGTAATGTTTGCGGAATGCAAGTAATTTTAAACTACTTCTGAACTTGTTCAGGACTTACTTTGGTTTCCGTGTTTTTAAGCACTTCTTTCCTAGGCTCAGATGATTTTGCATCGATAACTATTGGCTTGTTAACTGCTTTTTCCAATTCTTCCAAGCTTGCCTCTGGTAAATCTTCTGTTGCATCAACAACAGGTGATACAGCTATAGTTAAATCCTTAACCTCAATTACTGCTGGAATTTCTTTTTTAACCCTAACCCAAGAAGTTTTCTTTATAACTAAGGTTTTACCTGCAATTAGACGTGTTGTTCGCATTCCATTCTGACGCTTGATCTCAGAAACACTTACACCGTACTTTCGAGCAATACGGGTAATATTTTCTCCTCTGCGAACTCTATGATGCTTAGTAACCACTCTCTTTTCATAAACTGGCTTGGCTGCAAATTCAGCTGCTTTGATTCTTGTTTGTAAAGCATAAATAGAATCTATGTTGCTCAAATATGCCATACTCCATTCGTATGGAAGAAGAATATTTGAACTAGCTTGAAGTTTATTCTGTTTGAGGTATTCTCTATTGTAGCTTAAAATTTCATCTTTTTCTACTCCTAAGTATTGTGCTAGAAATCGAGTTTCTAAATCCTTATCTATTGAAGTAGGTGCTAACAATTCACTTTTATCAACCAATTCACTTTGAGAAAATCCACTAAAGTTGAATATGTATGCCGCTGCTATAAACTTAGGTACATAATTCTGTGTTTCTTTTGGTAAATATCTTTTGATTGACCAGAAGTCCATTTTACCTCCAGAACGATTTATAGCTTTCTGAACATTCCCAGCACCACAGTTATATGAAGCAATTGCTAATAACCAATTTCCAAAACGATCGTAGGATTTTCTAAAGTATTCACATGCCTTTTCGGTACTTGTAATGATACTCTTACGTTCATCCAACTTATAGTTGATTGTCATTCCCATGTACCGACCAGTATAAGGCATAAACTGCCATAGACCAGTAGCTCCACACCAAGACTTGGCATTGGGATTCAAATTTGATTCTATAATCGAAACATACTTTAGTTCCTGTGGCATATTGTACTTATCAAGTACTTGCTCATAAATAGGAAAGTAGGTTTGCATTCTTTCCTGAAGACGATCCATATTGGATTGACGGTACTTCATCATATACCGTGTTTGCAAACTCACATAACTATTGTAATCAAATTCAATAGCACTACCTAAAGTAGCCATCTGCTCCATAAAGAGTTTCTCACCTGGATCTGCATACTGCATATTATCCGTTTGAGACTCATGGGACGGGATGTTTTGAAAGAAACTAAGCGTTAGGCTATCAATTTTATTAACGTCCGTTTCAATAATTGGGGCTACAGGGGCTTGCGCGAACAAACTTGAGCCTATGGCAATTGCCATAGACATCCCTATTACTCTAACTTCTATGTTAATATTTTTCAAAATCACTATTTGTTGTATAAGTGTTTTCCCTCTAAAAAGTTGCGAATATACTACCAAGTCTGCAATTAAGGGTACACTCCCTACAAAAAATAACGTGTCAAATGTGGATATATTGTCATATCTTTGAAATAGCAGATAAAATTAGCAAAAAATAGAGCCATTGCAGGGTTTTGCTGTTAAATGTCCCAGAATTAATACATCTCTAAAATATGTCAATAAGTGATTCAAATGAAACTCAGCATGCCAAACCGGCAACCCAAACTAAAACACTTAAGAAAGAATTAAAGGACGGTAAGTTATTCATTGGTATTCCAAAGGAAATAACATACCAGGAGAACAGGGTTCCTCTTACACCAAGTGCTATTCAGTTTTTAACTGGATTAGGCCATAGAATTGTGATGGAAAATGGTGCTGGAGCCAATGCCAACTTCAGCGATTTGCAATACTCTGAATGTGGTGCTGAAATTTTATCGAACCCAAAAGATGCTTATGAGGCAGATATTGTACTTAAAGTAGCTCCTCCCACTAAAAAAGAAATTGGATTTCTTAAATCTGGTCAAATATTAATATCGGCTTTACAATTAAATCAAGTAGATGAAGCTTGTATTAAAATGCTTATGGAGAAGCGCATTAATGCAATCTCCTATGAATTTTTAGAAGATTCCAATGGTACTTTGCCTATCATTCGAGCCATGAGTGAAATTGCTGGAACCGCCAGTATACTTATTGCTGCTGAATATTTAAATAATACACATGCAGGCAAAGGGGAGTTATTAGGTGGATTTGCAGGAATACCACCTACTCAAATTGTAATTATTGGCGCCGGTGCAGTTGGAGAATATGCCACTAAAGCCGCATTAGGTTTAGGGGCAAATGTTAAAGTATTTGACAATTATTTACACCGATTAAGACGATTGCAAAAGAACTTTGGTCATCATTTATATACCAGTACCATTCATCCAAAAGTATTGCACTCTGCAATGGAAAGTGCGGATGTCGTTATTGGTGCACTTCGAGGTTCTGGCGCTAGAAGCCCAATGGTGATTTCTAATGAGATGATTGCTAAAATGAGACCCCATAGTGTAATTATTGATGTAGCGATTGATAGAGGAGGAAATTTTGACTGTTCAGAAGCCACAACACATGAAAATCCAGTTAAAAAAATTAATAACATCATTTATTACGGCGTACCGAATATAACAAGTCGCGTAGGTAGAACTGCTAGTTATGCATTGAGCAATGTTTTTACCCCATTAATGGATACCATGAATATGAATGGAGGATTTAGCGATTCCTTAAGGAAAAATAAAGGATTGAGAAATGGGACCTATTTATTTAAAGGAAACCTTACCAATAAAGCTTTAGCTGATAAATTCAATTTAAAATACCACGACTTGGACTTGATAGCTGGGATTTACCTATAAACCCAATCTAAAATACTCACTTATTCTATTCCCCTTAATACCTTATTCCATCTTAATCCGTAAGACTTATAGTCTGGATTTTGCGTATGCCCAACCGTTAATGGATTTCCATACTCATCAATTTGTTGAACCATTTTGCGGCCAATAAAAGTAAACATTGGCTTACCAATAACATGCGTTTCTGGCACATAACCCCACATTCTTGAATCTAGGCTATTGTATCGGTTATCACCCATCATCCAGTAATAATTATACTTAAAGGTATAGGTTGACACTTTATCCGAACCTCGGTAGAAAGAAGTTCCATCTTGTGTAATTTCATCACCCTCGTAATCATTTATTGCTTTTTGATAGAAATCAAAATTTTGCGCTGTCAATGTAATTTTATCTCCTCTTTTAGGAAGATAAAAAGGGCCGTAATCGTCAATGTTGCTTGGGAAGTCTATGCTATCTCTGGAAGAACTAGCTAAAAACATCTGAGAACCCGATTGACGGAAAAATTGTTCCCCTGTTTTTATACTGTCAACCATAGAATTTTTTGCTATTTCTGCGGCATTCTCTTTCCAAGTCCTGATTAAATACTTTTTATTCTCAATGTCCAATGGTTGACAATCGCCTAAATCATATTCTGCTAAAAAATCAGTAGTTAAGGTCTGATTAAATGCAATTTCATAAACCATTTGAGTACGGTTCACTGTTGGCAAAGCCTTGCCATTAATGTATACTTGCCCATCAATTATATTAACACTATCTCCTGCTATTGCAACACATCTCTTTACGTAATTGTCTTTTTTATCAATTGGATATTGTTCACCATCTGCTGGCCAATTAAAAACAACAACATCATTGTTCTTAATGTCATTCCACCCAGATAAACGCATATAAGGGAGCTGAATTAAACTTGAAAATCCTGGGATATTCGTAAATGGCAATGTTTTCTGCGCTAAGATCGGAATTGCAACAGGTGTAAACGGAATTCTCATTCCAATTCCTGTTCTGCTCACAATTAGATTATCTCCAACTCTCATATTGGCTTCCATACTAGCCGTGGGAATTTGGTATAAATCGAAGAACATAGCACGCATTCCTCCTGCAACATAAAGTGCAAATAGAATGGCATCTGACCATTCTCTGTACCATGGATTTTTCGGAAGTTTTTTGGAACGCCACTCTTTAGTTCCTGCTTCACCATAGTACTTCAAATCCTTTTGGAAGTAAAGAATTGGAAAATATAAAAAAGTTAAAACCGTACTTGCAAATTGTTCCCAAAATTTATGTTTACCAAAAGCTCTGGCAATATCTAAACATAAATTGAAGGTAAATAATATATTAATACATGGAATAAGCATTCCAATAAAGTACCACTTCGGCCTTCCAACTATTTTTATCCAAAACCACCAAGAAACTACTGGGATCCATGCCATTAAAGGATTCTCTCCAGCTAATTTAAACATTTTACTCAAACCCAAACGGGTAAGTAAGAAGCAGACCAACCAAATGATTAATAAAAGTTTAAAATTGTATGATTCCATTTATAAATATTGCTCAAAGTTAAACATATCTTGAATATGAAATACTCCTTTTTTGCCAATAATCCATTCGGCGGCATCAATAGCTCCAGAGGCAAATCCATTCCGATTGAATGCTGTATGCTTAAGTTCAATTGAATCAATTGCATTTTTATATTCAACTACATGTGTGCCTGGCACTCCTTCTTCTCTAAAGGCTTCTATTGGTAATTTACCTTTAACTCTTTCTTCGAGTGATTCCTTTAAAACCCAGCTGGAATAGGACGAATGATTCTCTGTAATCCCTTCACCCAAACTAATTGCAGTTCCACTAGGTGCATCTAATTTCTGTTTATGATGAGTTTCTGATATGCTTGCGTCGTAGGGGAATTTATTCATGACTTTGGCTAATACTTGATTGATAAAAAAAGTAATGTTTACACCCACACTAAAATTGGTGGCTGGTAAAAGAGCACCATTTGTATTTTCAACATAAGCCTTAACCTCTTCATAAGAATCATACCAACCCGTAGTTCCTACAATTACTGGAACACCAGCATCGGCACAAAGCTTGATATTTGCTAGTGCAGAATCGGGCTGTGAGAACTCAATAGCCACATCAACTCCTTTTAACTTATCTGTACTTAAAGCATTATCTAAATCAAAAATTGCAACTACTTTATGCTCCCTGGCAAGAGCCAAGCTTTCTATGGTTTTACCCATTTTCCCATATCCTATAATGGCTAAATTCATTTCGGCAAAGATACGAAACAGGTATATACCGTTTAACTATTCCTTTTCTTAATGAAACAGAAATTATTTCATGCAGGATTTAAACCTTAAAGGTTTGCCAGTTAATTTATACATTTGCTTAGATCTAATACGAAATGCTAGATTACAAGACAATAAATAAAAAACTCTGGGATGAAAAAGTTGAAACCTATGTAAATAGTGAGTTCTATCAAATGGAAGAATTCTTAGCAGGTAAAAATGTATTAAAAGAAGTAGAACTCAATTTAATTAGAGAAGTAAAAGGCAAAAGCATACTTCACCTTCAATGTCATTTTGGGCAAGATTCATTATGCCTTTCCCGAATTGGAGCAAAAGTTACAGGAATAGATATTTCCTCCAAGGCAATTGATTAAGCTAAGGAATTAAATAAGCAGCTAAAAATGAATGCTACTTTTCATTGCTGTGACCTTTACGACACTAGAGAATTTGTAGATGATCAATTTGATATAGTTTTCACCAGCTTTCGAGCCATTGGTTGGTTACCTGATTTAGACAAATGGGCCAAGGTTATTAAACAATCCTTGAAACCAAATGGCAAACTTATTTTTGTTGAATTCCACCCCGTAGTTTGGATGTTTGATTACGATTTTACTAAAATTGAATATGGCTATTTTAAAGGCGCAGCTATAGTAGAAAACAATGAGGGAACTTATGCGGATAGAAATGCTCCCCTATCCAATCCGGAAGTTTCTTGGAATCATCATCTCAGTGAAGTTTTTATTTCACTTAAGAATGTAGGTTTAACAATAGACCAATTCGAAGAATTTGATTATTCACCCCATAATTGTTTCAAAAATATGATTGAAAAAAAACCTGGGAAATTTATGATTGAAAAAGAGCAAGGCAAGATACCTTTAATGTATTCGCTTGTGGCTTTTAATAGTTAGGCATTTTAGATTTTAGGATTGACTCACCCATAAATTTTGAGCAAACTTTAGGGATACTGTTTCCTGTTTTCCTTTGTTTATTTTAACTTTCATACTTCCATCAAATGAATTCATTTCAATGAGTTCTACCTCCACTCCTAAATTTACTTTAAGCTTTTGCAAGTATTCTAAAAACAAGGTGCTTGCATCTAGCACACCTACTACCTTGTAATTTTCTCCTACTCGGCTATTACTTAATAAAATTTTATCCTTAACTGGCAAATTCCCAGCACTATCTGGAATTGGATCTCCATGAGGGTCAAATTTTGGATTGCCCAAATAGTCATCTAAACGGTCTGCTAGGTCTTCAGATTTAATATGCTCCAATTGCTCTGCGATATCATGAATTTTATCCCAAGTATAGCCTAATTTATCGCATAAGAACACTTCCCATAGTCTGTGTTTTCTAATTATACTCAAAGCAGAGGTTCTACCGAATTTACTTAAATCTGCACCCGTCTTTTTATCATAATCAACCAAAGATTTACTGCTGAGCTTTTTAAGCATATCCACAACCGATGCTGGGCTATTTCCCATATACTCAGCAATCCGTTTTACACTTACTTTTTGGTCATCTTTCCTGTTTAAAGCATAAATGGCTTTTAGATAATTTTCTTCACTTAAGGTGCTCACCCTGCAAATATAATAGCCATTTCTAAAATAAAAATTAGTCTTGACTAATTTTATTGTTAACTAAGACTTATAAGTGTATCTTTGCATTGTGAATAAACTAACTTTTTTGCTCTTCTTATTATTGGGCCATGAATTAAAAGCACAACCAAACTTAACTAGCGATGCAGATTCCACAGAATTATTGGAGAATCAATATGACTTGCTTAATCCCATTGTTATTACAGGAACACGTTATGCCAAGAGAAAATTGGATAATGCAATCCCTGTAACTATTTTAAACTCAAGATCATTAGAAATAACCCAAAGCTGTAATGTAGCGGATGGATTATGTTTTCAACCAGGACTTAGAGTAGAAACTGATTGTCAAACCTGCAATTACACTCAACTAAGAATGAACGGCTTGGGTGGTTCATACTCACAAATACTTATCAATAATCGCCCAATTTTTAGCAGCCTATTAGGACTTTATGGATTAGAGCAAATACCAAGCAGCTTAGTAGAACGTGTTGAAGTTGTGAGAGGGGGAGGTTCTGCAATATATGGTTCGGGTGCCATTGCAGGAGTAGTGAACATTATTACCAAAAAACCCAAGAAAAATGGATTCCTTATTAAGCACAATACTATGTTTACTTATGGAACCAGGCCAGACTTCACCAGCAGTTTTGCCAGTACAACTGTTAATAAAGCAAAGACTTTCGGAATTACGTTTATGGGCAATCATAGAAAGCGCAGTGATTTTGATGCCAATGGTGATAATTTTTCCGAGTTATCTTCATTGGATCAATTAGGATTGGCCGCAAATGGCTATTATCTATTTGATAAAAAAAATGAAATTGAATTTAATCTAAGCAATTTAAATGAAGAAAGACAGGGGGGAGAAATGCTGCCTTTGCCACCTGATCAGTTGCAACAATCGGAATACCGAAATCACAAAATCACAATGGCTGATGCGGCGTTTACTCATTATTCGAAGAACAAGCAAAATTGGTGGAGTTCATATGCGGCAATTCAAAATACAAAAAGAGTTCATTATACCGGAATAGATGGTAGTAATGGATGGGGCACTACACAAAACTATAGCTATCAATTAGGGATTCAAGCCTTAAAACAAATTGGTAAGAAACGTAACCATTCTTTAACCGCTGGAGCTGAGTTCTTAAAAGAATATACATTCGATGAAATCAAAGGATACAACTACTTGATTAACCAACATATTGAAAAACTAGGATTCTACGCACAAAGCGATTGGGAAATAGCAAAGAACTTGACCTTGGTAAGTGGAGCTCGATTAAATTTTCACAATAAATTAGACCAACCCGTTCTAACCCCAAGAATTAGTGCCATGTACAAGATGGGTAAATGGCAACGACTTAGAGCATCTTATGCCACTGGTTTTAAAGCACCTCAAGCATTTGAAGCTGATATGCACATTGCATTTGCAGCAGGAAATATATCAAGAATACTAATTGACCCACAACTAAAACAAGAAAACTCCAATGGGGTAAATGTATCTTGGGATTTTGATAAGGCTAGCAACAAATTAATTTATGGATTTACAGTCAATGGGTTTTATACCAACTTATTAAATGCATTCATATTAGAAGAACAAAGCACCAATCCTCAAGGCGAACAAGTGCTTTTACGCAAAAATGGAAAAGGAGCTTCGGTTAAAGGTTTAAGCTTAGAGTTTCGTCTTAATTACAGCTCCAAAATTCAAGTGGAAAGTGGGTTTACCATACAAGAATCCAAGTTTGAGGATTTGGTAGCCTGGTCCGAAAATATTGGAGCCACGAAGTCATTTTTACGTACACCAAATAATTATGGCTTTTTTACTATTGAATACCATCCAAATGAAAAAATAGATATAGATGTAAGTTCAGTTTATACTGGTCCCATGCTTGTTCCTCATTTTGCAGGAGCACCTGGAATAAATAATGATGTAGTGAACACGAGTTCATCTTTTCTTGAATTAAACCTAAGAACAGCCTATTCTATATCCGAGAATGCCACTTTTCATATTGGAATTCAAAATTTATTGAATGCGTATCAATCTGATTTTGATTCTGGGAAAAACCGGGATAGCAATTACGTTTATGGACCAGCAAGACCTCGCAGTTTTTATGCTGGATTCAAGCTCAACCTATAGGATTCCAAATCAAAATTTTGTACTTTCGTTAAATGAAAATAAAAGAGAGTATATTGTTGTTTGATGGGGTGTGTAACCTTTGCAATTCATGGGTGCAATTCGTTATTAAACGCAATGCTAAGAAGACAGTAAAAATGGCAGCTCTTCAATCTCCCGAAGGAGAAGAATTACTAAAAAAATTTGAAATCGACAAAGGATATATTGATTCTTTGGTTCTGATTAAAAACGATAAACTTTATACTCATTCTGACGCCGCTTTAGAACTTTGCAAACAATTGGACGGAGCATGGAAAATTTTTAGTGTACTTAAAATTTTACCTAAAAGCTTCCGCAATATGGTATACAACTGGATTGCCAAAAATCGATACAAATGGTTTGGTAAAAAAGATGTGTGTATGATACCAAGTACAGAAAATAAAAGCTGGTTTTTATAGACTATTCTTCAAAATCCTCAGGTAATTTAGCCCGAAGTCCAAACTCAATAGCTTCCATTTTCTCTAGCTTTCCATTATTTATTTCGAATTGTAGAGCCGTTCGCATTTTATGAAACCCGTGTACTCCACATGCACCTGGATTAACGCATAGCATGCCCGTTTTATCTCGCTGAACTTTTAAAATGTGTGAATGCCCACAGATAAATAAATCAGGTTTCTCCTCAATTAAAAGCGGCTTAATCTTGGGATTAAACCTTCCTGGATAACCACCAATATGTGTCATAAACACTTTTAAGCCTTCGGCAAAAAAGATATTATGTAGCGGGTAAATATTCCTTATTTCATGGCTATCTACATTGCCCCAAACGCTGCGTATTGGTTTATTCAATTTTTCTAATGCCAGAATCAAATCGGTATTCAACCAATCTCCGGCGTGCCAAATCTCATCTGCTAACCTAGCGTATTTAAACAATTCTTCGCCCATGTACCCATGGTTGTCACTAATAAGAAAAACACGCATTGGGGCAAAGGTATTTGAGACTTGCATGATTTAAAAGAAATTAAGAATCAGATTGAAAATTTAAGGAATGCTCATGAACAAACAATCTAAAATACCAAACCATTCAAAATAAAGAAACAGCCCTATTAACCCTATGCTTTAAAATAAAAATACTTTACTTTTGTACATACAATTTTATCATGAGCAAATCGGATTTAACCTACATTGCAAACGCAGACCCAACTGCCATTGACAGCTTGTATAAGCAATACAAGGGTGATGTAGAAAGCGTAGATTTTGGATGGAGAAAGTTCTTTGAAGGTTTTGAGCTAGGAAGTGAAAAATTTGAAGAAGGTGCAGGACTTAGTGAAAATACATTAAAGGAAATAAATGTATTGAATTTAATTTATGGATACAGAAGCCGTGGACATTTGTTTGCTAAAACCAATCCTTTACAAGACAGACGCCAATATTCACCTACTTTAGCTATTGAAAATTTTGAATTAGAGAGTGAGGATTTAGATAAAGTATTTAATGTGGGTGTGGAGCTCGGTATTGGGCCTGCCAAACTTAAAGATATTATTGCTTTTTTAGATAAAACATATTGCCAAAGTATTGGTGTTGAATTCACTTATATCAGAAACCCAGCGCGAAGAGCTTGGTTACAAACTCGATTTGAGAAAACTCAAAATGTACCCGATTTAACGATTGATGAAAAAAGGCATTTTCTAAGAAAATTAAATGAGGCTACCGTTTTTGAGAATTTTATTCATAAAAAATACATTGGTCAAAAAAGGTTTTCTTTAGAAGGTTTAGAATGCTTAATACCAGCCCTGGATGCTGTTATTCAGTATGGTGCCGGATTAGGAGTAGATGAATTTGTGTTAGGAATGGCACACCGCGGAAGGCTCAATGTTTTAGCTAACATTTTTCAAAAATCGTACAATCAAATATTTGGAGAATTTGAAGGTAAGGTATTTCAGAATGAAGGAAATGACAATGAATTTGAAGGTGATGTCAAATATCATTTAGGGTATAGCACCAACATTAAAGCGGCTAATGGCAAAGAAGTTCATTTGCGCTTAGCGGACAATCCAAGTCACTTAGAAGCAGTAAACCCAGTGGTTAAAGGAATTGTTAGAGCTAAATTAGAAACTAAATACAACCAGAATCAAGATAAAATTTGCCCTATTCTGATACATGGAGATGCTGCAATTGCTGGCCAAGGCATTATGTACGAAGTAGTGCAAATGAGTGGTTTAAGTGGGTACAAAGTGGGGGGAACCATGCATATTGTAACTAATAACCAAATAGGCTTTACCACTGATTATAAAGATGCTAGAACCAGTACCTATTGTACGGATGTTGCAAAGGTTACTTTATGTCCGGTGATTCACGTAAATGCTGATGATGTTGAAGCAGTAACTCATGCTATTAAATTGGCAATGAGCTATCGTTTAGAATTTAAATGCGATATTTTTATTGACCTATTAGGCTATAGAAAATATGGGCATAACGAAGGCGACGAACCACGGTTTACTCAGCCTGCTATGTACAAACTCATTGACAAGCATCCTAATCCAAGAGAAATATACAAACGAACTTTGATGGAACGCGGTGAAATTGATGCTCAATTAGCCGAGGAAATGGAGAAAGAGTTTAGGGATTTATTGCAAGAGAAATTTGAAGAGGCAAAAAGTGATAAGGCACCTTTAAAGGATCAGGAGATAAGCAGCAGTTGGAGCAAATTTCGTCATCCTGAAGAGAAGGATTTTGAAGCAACAATTGATACTAGTGTTAAAAAAGAAACCATTGATAAATTAGGAAAAGCATTTACAACTATTCCAGGAGATAAACTTCCCATTAGAAAGGTTCAAAAACTATTTTCTGATCGCCAAAAAATGGTGGCAGATGGAGAATTCGATTGGGCATTAGGCGAGCTTATGGCCTATGCTACCCTTTTGGACGAAGGATTCCCAGTGCGACTTGCTGGTCAAGATGTAGAAAGAGGAACCTTTAGCCACAGGCATGCAGTTGTTAAAAAAGAAGATGGTTCAGCAGAATACATTCCACTCAACAATTTAAGCGCGAAACAGGCTAAATTCAGTGTTTATAATAGCTTATTAAGTGAATATGCAGCCCTTGGATACGAATATGGGTATTCTTCTGTACTACCAAATGCATTAACCATTTGGGAAGCTCAGTTTGGAGATTTTGCCAATGGGGCACAAATAGTTTTTGATCAATTTATTAGCAGTGCCGAAGCAAAGTGGGGCAAGTTTAGTGGCTTAACTATGCTCTTACCTCATGGCCAAGAAGGTCAAGGACCAGAGCACTCTTCCGCGCGATTAGAAAGATACTTACAACTATGTGCAAGTGGAAATATGCAGGTGATGAACATCACTACCCCTGCTAACCTTTTCCATGCATTGCGCCGTCAATTAAAGCGAGATTTTCAAGTTCCATGTATCATTATGAGTCCTAAGAGTTTATTGCGACATCCCATGGCAGTAAGTAAACTAAAAGACTTTACCACGGGACACTTTATGGATTTAATAGATGATTCGGAAGCGAAAAAAGGGACTAAAAAAGTGCTCATGTGTAGCGGTAAAATTTATTATGATTTACTTAAACACAAACAAGAAAATAAAGTAGAAGATGTTGCCATTATTTGTTTGGAACAATTGTATCCATTGCCAGAATGGGGTTTGAAAAAGGTATTTGAAAAATACAAAGGAGCCAAACTTACCTGGGTTCAGGAAGAACCTAAAAATCAAGGAGCTTGGTTGCATTTATGGAGATACGAGTGGCCTTCAGCCTTGAAATTTGTTGGCAGAAAAAGCAGCGCTAGTGCAGCCACCGGATTTAAAAAGGTTCATGATAAGGAACAAGCTGAAATTGTAGAAAACGCATTTAAGAGTTTCTAGAATTATTAGGAAGTTTAGAATTCTATATTTTAGTTTACAACACCTGTAACAATAAAAGCTCCCATCTTGCGATGGAAGCTTTATGAACTCAACTCTACTACTCAGTATTAGATAACCTAATACACCAATAAGAACGCTATCAATTTGCGAATATTGTGTAGTGTGGAAATTTATCTCAAATATTTTTTATCGAACCAAAATGTTCCAAATGGAAGTAAGGAAACCACCCCTGCTAAAAAGGATGTTTTGAAGTTCCAGGTCTTACCAAAAAACAATATAGCAAGAAGCAACATGTACCAAACAAATAGGGCTCCATGCACCCATCCAAAATACTTAACTGCTTCTGGCATATCGCCGAAATACTTAAGCGGCATGGCAATAAATAACAGGATTAAGTAAGACACACCTTCGGCCAATGCAACCTTACGGAATTGCGACAAGACATTCATACCTGCAAATGAAAGGTACATAAATCAATTAATAGGCTTCACCAGCCTAAAAATGAATAAAAATACCGGTTTTAAGCTCATTAATCAGAATTCAGTTTTAAATCACTAATTTGCAATGCAAATGAAACAAAATTTCTTAATATCAAGCCTTGTACTAGCTTTTGTAATGATTATGAGCTCTTGTGGTGAATATGTTTACAGAGCTACATCCGTAAAACCTACCTTTTTTGAGAAAGAAGGGGATTGGGATTTAGGCTTAAATACTGGGATTGGATCTCAATTAGAACTTTATGGAAATTATGCACTAACTAATAATTGGGCGCTTGGTGCTGGCATAGCCGGGAGCATAGAGATTGATAGTACGAGAACAAGTGATAGAGTTAAGGTTAAAACCCAAGATAATTACGTTCAAAACCGTCAGATTCTAGAACCCCAAGTTTTTGCAACTTATTTCCAAAGCATTGACCCTGGAAAATCCTTTGAGGTTCAATTTGGACTAGGTTTAAACCATCAAAAATTTGATTATAAATTAATTGACAAAAGCACATCTTCTGGTGCGGTAGCTCCTATTAATTCAAGTGATATGGCATATAGTAGGATTTTTGTGCAACCTACATATTGTATAAAGTCTAAGAATGCTCAGTTTGGGGTTATGGCTCGCATAGAACATATTAATTACAACAACTTTAGAAATGATTTATTAATTCAACCTCAACTATTCACACGTTTTGGTACTGAAAAAGTTAAATTTATGATGCAAGGAGGTTTTACTACATGTCCGCAGTATAAATCTGGGACAAATTATGTATTAATAAATTTAGGTATTGGATTGCACCTTACGTTTGGTGGACCAGAAAAAATAGATGCTGCTATAAAGACTCCCACTCCTGTTCCAGGGAATTAGGTTTGCATAAAAAAAGGCCGGTGTTCTCCAACACCAGCCCATTATAAAACTACTACTTATTGATTTATTATTTTTCGATTTTTACAGCGAAGATTTTCTCCTCGCCTCCTTTTGTTTTTCCTTCTATTGTGGTTGCACCACTTATTTGATTGAAAATATTCATTGCACCTGTAGTGCTATATACTGGTTCATTGGCAATATGTGTAATAATGAATCCTTCTGGGATTCCCGCGGCTTTAAATGGTCCATTCTGAACATCTGCCACAATTACACCATGTTTTAACCCTAAGTTTTTACGCATTTCACTGGTTGAATTCTTCAAGCTTAAGCCTTTGAACTCCTCAGCAGAGGGTACCGAAGCTTTACTTAACTTTTTAGATCCGTCTTGTGCTAATAAGGTTGCTGTAATTTCTTTTTCATCGTTATTTCTTAGAATAGAAATCTTCACTTTATCACCAGGGCGATATTTTCCAATAACTTCCTGTAGGCGAGAACTACTGTTTATAGTGTTTCCTCCTATTTTGGTGATTACATCACCCCCTTTAATTCCAGCTTTGGCACCAGCGCCTCCTTTTACTACCTCTGGTATATAAACTCCTTTAAGGTTTTTAAGTCCTTTTTCTTCCATTAACTCTTGAGTCACATCTTGAATCATTACACCAAGGATAGCTCTTTGAACTTTTCCGTATTTTTCCAAATCTTTTACAACCTTCTTCATTAAATTGCTAGGGACAGCAAAGCCATAACCTGCATAAGAGCCTGTTTGACTGGCAATGGCAGTATTAATTCCTACCAATTCACCGGCTGTGTTAATTAAAGCACCTCCAGAGTTTCCAGGGTTAATAGCTGCATCTGTTTGAATAAAATTCTCAATAGCGTATTGGTTTCCTTTACTTCGCAGTAAATCAATGTTTCTACCAACTGCAGAGATAATTCCTAAGGTAACCGTTGAGTTTAAGTTGAAAGGATTCCCAACTGCTACAACCCATTGACCAACTTTAGCTTCATCGCTGTTTCCAAGTTTAACAAATGGCAAGTCCTTTTCTGGAATTCGAAGTACAGCTATGTCTGTATTTTTATCTGCGCCTACTAGATCTGCTATATACGTTCTTTTATCATTTAACGTAACTTCAATTTTACTTGCTCCATCAATCACATGATTATTGGTTACGATTAAACCATCGGCACCTATAATAACTCCAGAACCAGTTGCTTGACTTGGCCCTTGTTGAGGCATTTGAAAATCCATTCCTGGTCCTCCAAAAAAGTCGAATGGATTAAACTCCTGACTTCTTCCGCTACTTCTTTGTTTTCCAGCAATGGTTGTTTTTATGTGAACAACAGCTGGTGTTGACAATGCACTAACTCCTGTAAAATCGAAAGCAGGTGAACTATTTAGGCTAGCATATCTAGCCAATTGGCTTTGTGCATTTGGATAACTTGCATTGATGTTATTATTCCCCCACATGGCAGCAAATGCTGCAATACTTACAATGCTTCCTGTAATACCTGCTATTACATAGCCAGCGTATTTGTTGTTTTTAAAAAATTCTTTTATGGTTTTCATACGTATTTACTATTCAAAAATGATTCCAATATGTAGAACGAAGTTATCCTGACAAAATTACAGTTGAGGGCCTCAAATCGATGAATGTTTACTTGAGTCAGACAAAAGGTGACTTAGCCATTGGGATTTTTAAAGTAGAATTTAGCGATGATAGTGAAAATCTAAAATACCAAAAAATGCCATTTCAATCTATCAGCAAAGAAAAGAAAAAATACTACCTTTGCTTTGCTGTAAAGCAAAAATCATGGCCATAGAAATTACCGTACCAGCTCCAGGAGAATCCATAAGTGAAGTAACCATTGCCACTTGGTTAAAAAAAGAAGGTGAATGGGTTGATATGGATGAACCAATTGCTGAGTTTGAAAGTGACAAAGCCACCTTTGAAGTAAATGCTGAAAAGGCAGGTATAATTGACAAACTTATTGGTGATGAAGGAGAGACAATCCCTGTTGGATCTGTAGTTGCTATTATTAATGAAAAAGCCAAGAAACCAGCAAGTGCAGAGAAGAAAGAAGTAAAAACCGAAGCTGCTCCCGCCACAAAGGGAGAAAAGCCAGCTGCTAAAGCAGAGAAAAAAGCTGAACCTGCAGTTAAAGCAGCAGTTGAAACTGACATAAATGCATCCCCTGTTGCCGCAGGATTGTTAGCTGAATATGGCATTAAAGCCAGTCAGGTTAAAGGAAGCGGAAGCAATGGAAAAATCACTAAGCTAGATGCTTTAGAAGCTATTGTTAAACTAGGTGGTGTTAAATCCGGTGGACTAGGTTCTGGCAGTCGAGAAGAATCTCGTGAGAAAATGAGCAACTTGAGAAAGACTATTTCTCGCCGATTAGTTGCTGTAAAAAATGATACGGCAATGTTAACCACATTTAATGAGGTTGATATGAAACCGATCATGGATTTGCGAAGCCTATACAAAAAAGACTTTGCCGAAAAATTTGGTGTTGGACTTGGATTTATGAGCTTCTTTACTAGAGCATGTTGTATTGCCTTACAAGAATGGAAAGCTGTAAATGCCAGCATAGATGGGGAAGAAACTGTTTATCATGACTACTGTGATATCTCTATTGCTGTGTCTGCTCCAAAAGGGTTGGTAGTGCCAGTAATTAGAAACGCAGAGTCACTTAGTCTTGATGGTATAGAAAGTGAAGTAAAGCGACTTGCCATGCGCGCAAGAGACAATAAACTTGGCATAGATGAAATGACTGGGGGAACATTTACTATTACAAACGGTGGTGTTTTTGGCAGTATGATGAGTACTCCAATAATAAATGCACCACAAAGTGCAATTTTAGGAATGCACAATATTGTTCAAAGACCAGTAGCTATTAACGGGGAAGTTGAAATTAGACCCATGATGTATTTGGCCTTAAGTTATGATCATAGAATTATTGATGGCCGTGAGAGTGTTGGATTCTTAGTGAGAGTTAAACAATTACTCGAAAATCCTGATTGGATGGTTGATGGCAAAAAGCCTACAGAAACCTTATTGGGAATGTAAATTCCTTAAACTGGTTTGATGCTAACTAAATAAAATTCCTTACAAACTTCCTTAAACTCCGCTTCCCTACTTTGAGGAATCCGAATATGCATTTTCACAGATGTAGCGCTGTAATCTGTACTTATTAATTCAGCATTTTCCTTTTTACAGATTACATGTAAACTGTTCTCATTTACAAAATCCGCTTCAAGTATAAAGTCTTTGGTTAAGACATATAGTTTTTTAAGAGATTCCGTTAAAGATAACTCAGCACATGTGCCATAAGCCTCTATTAAGCCTCTAGTTCCTAATTTAGTTCCACCGTAATAGCGGACCACAATTACCAGGCAATTAAGAAGTCCAGAACTTTGAATTTTTCGAATAATTGGCAGACCTGCGGTTCCATTTGGCTCTCCATTATCTTGTGACATATGTTCTTCCTTGGGATAATCATAGATGGCGGCATAACACCAATGAGTTGCATCCGGATACATCTCCTTAGCATTATCCAAACAATTTTTTATATCCGTTTGATTGGTGACATGAAATGATTTGCCCCAAAACTTAGAACCTTTGTCTTTATGCAGTGCCCAGTTAGACTTTAGTATGCTAGTGTATTCCATCTTACAAATTCAATAATACAATCGCAACTATGGCCAGGGCCAATCCAATATAATTTGATTTATCTAATTTTCTCTTGAATAAGAAAACCGAAACTAAGGTGGAGAGTAAAACTACTCCTATATTATTGAGCATCCAATAATACGCAGTATTCGATGCGTAAACATCCAAGGCTTTGAATACACAGAACAGACTGAAGAAATTAATTAGACCTAATCCTATTCCAGCTATCACTTCATTTTTACCAAGGCTTTGGGTCTTCCTAACTTTGAACATATAAATCAAAAAGCCCAATATAAATGCAGATGTAAAGACAAAGGTTGAACTAAAGATTGGAAATTCTGTATGACTCTGACTAAAGAAATGAGATAAAAAATTAAGACCGGTATCTACCAAGCCAGAGCCTATAAACACCAACAACAATAACCAAGTATGGCCCGCATGACTATTTTCATTATTCCTATTACGTTTGGTAATGAAATAAACGCATAATAATCCAATTAGGATTCCAATTATTTGAATGGTATTTGTATCCTGTTTTAGAATTACAACTGCAGCTAAAACAGGCAATATAACTGACATTTTGGATGCCACACTTGATTTTGCCGAACCTGCATTTGCTGTTGCCAAACCCATCAGGAAAAATGCACCTATAAACAAAGCTCCCATGAAAAGCAGGTATGGAAAGCCTTCTTGATCTAAAGTTTCAACCCTAAATAAATGTTGTTGTCCGAGCAATAGATTTCCGCAAACAGAACAAACTAAATAGTTCACAACGATGGTTGGGAATAAATTTATTCCTTGCTTCCTTATAAGTTCAAAAACTACGAATAATCCAGTACTCGCAATTACGCTAAGTATTAACCAAATCATCTTATCCCCTCCAAAACATCATCCTTATTTAGTGATTTAATATGGTAGTTTAGATTTGGGGATTTAGGGGCTTTTATGCCTGCACCCATCACCACCTCTCGACTTTTGATAATTCTTATTTCATCATATAAATCAGAAGAAATGAATGCATTTAAAACCTTTCTTCCCCCTTCTACAATTGCACTTTGAACTTGTTCATTGTGCATATGAATTAATAAATCATTAATATTGGAGTTCTTCCAAACATTCCAAGAATCTAAGTTCAATCTAAAATCTGAATTGCCCCATAATAAAAATTTAGCTGGATTATTATTGTTCCATAGCCTCGCATCAAGTTTTGGCAAATCCGTAAGGTATGTGTTTTTTCCGATCAAAATTGCAGCTTCCTCGCTGCGCCATTTGTGATTTAATTTCTGTGAATCAATTGCAGAAATTTGAATTCTTTCACCTGGCTTGCCCATAAATCCATCTAAACTTTCCGCCCATTTTAAAATAACATATGGGCGTTTCTTTTTATGAAAGGTATTGAATCTTCTATTTACAAAAGCGCATTTTTCAGAAAGTACTCCTTCAACAATATCAATTCCATTATCCTTGAGGTATTTAATTCCTGACCCATCTACTTTTGAATGGGGGTCCCTAGTTCCGATAACTACCTTTCTTATTCCAGCTTTAACAATTGCCTCAGAACATGGAGGTGTTTTACCTTGATGGTTACAAGGCTCTAAATTTACATAAAGCGTGCAGTCTTTTGCTTCAATATCAGTTGGCAAATTTGCAATAGCATTTACTTCCGCATGGGGCTTTCCAAACTCTTGGTGACACCCTTCTGCAACTATTTTACCATCTTTAATTATTACCGATCCCACTAAAGGATTGGGTGCTGTAAAGCCTAATGACTTCTGGGCTAGTTCCAAACAGCGGTCGATATAGAACTCATGTTTATCCAAACAAAAAGCAAAGTTAAGGCTATTCTTTAGTGGCTTATGTATAATTTTGCACTTGCAATGCCAAAAAAGAAACCGGTAAAAAAACTTTCTATCCCTTTAATTCTAAGTGATCGATTTTCTAAGTTTTTTGATAGCAGCAAATCAGGCGGTTTACTGCTCATCTTTTGCACGGTGATTTCTCTAATATTGGCAAACTCATTTCTTTCCGATGCTTACATGAATTTATGGCGTACTGAAATTCATGTTAACTTTTTAAATTTACATTTTCCCCATCACTTGGTTGATTGGGTAGATGATGGATTAATGACTGTATTCTTTTTACTTGTGGGGCTTGAAATAAAACGAGAACTAATTATTGGTGAATTAAATACAGTTAAAACGGCCATGCTTCCTGTAATGGCTGCATTAGGTGGAATGCTTATTCCTGCATTATTATTCCTTCTAATAAATAAAGGACACTCAGAATTTATGATGGGTGCTGGAATTCCAACTGCTACGGATATTGCTTTTGCCATAGCAATTCTGTCCATACTCGGAGATAGAATTCCCAATTCATTTAAAATATTTCTAACAGCCCTTGCCATCATAGATGATTTGGGTGCAATTTTAATCATTGCAATTTTCTACGGAGGACATATTGCTTGGTTATATTTATTGGCTGTATTACTTATTGCAGCCTTAATGTTATACCTCAATAAGAAAGGAGTAAAAAGCATTATGGTTTACACTGTTTTAGGATTATTGCTATGGCTTTGTACTCTACAAAGTGGAATACATGCTACAATAGCAGGTGTTGTTATGGCATTCTGTATTCCTTTTGGTGATGGGAGTAATTCTAATGTTTCAGGTAAGCTAATCAGTGTATTAGAACGCCCTGTCAATTTCCTTATTATGCCATTCTTTGCTTTAGCAAATACGGCAATAAGTATTAATTCCGGAATGATAGATGGACTAAGCTCAGCTCTTCCAATAGGGATTTTTCTAGGGCTTTTAGTCGGTAAACCCGTCGGGATTTATCTTGGAGCTATTGCTAGTACTAAACTAGGCTTGGCAGAAATAAATGACAATATTTCTAAAAAAATGATAGTTGGTGGAGGATTCCTTGGGGGAATTGGTTTTACAATGAGCATCTTTGTTACCAATCTCGCTTTTGATCAAGCCTATCTTATCAATATTTCTAAACTTAGTATAATTTTAGCCTCTGTTTCCGCCGCAAGTATTGGGTACGGAATCTTAGCACAAAAAAAGAAATAGTTTACCTTTGTGTCCATGCGCAAACTATTATTCTTTTTGCTATTTAGTGGCAGTGTATTATCTGCACAGGTAAGCACAGTTCAAACCCATAAAGATGTTGTAATTCAAACAAATCCCGGACGAGGTCTAACGAATTATAGTGGCTGGGGCGTATTCCCTAAATCAGATAAAACGTATACACGTGTTATTGCTACCTTAACTTTTGAATGTGCACCGGGCTTACGATGCGGAGAATGGGATTATCTAAATTATATTTTCTTAGGTAAACGAAGCGGAGATAAAAAAGATAGTTTAGGGTATGAAATCATGCGGTTTATTACTCCTTATGGAAACTCATTTCAATCTCAAGGCAACTGGAAACATGGTTGGAAGTTTGATATTACCGATTTTGGCCCATTGTTTCATGACAGTATTGAAATCATTTATAGGCATACCGGTTATGAAGCAAAAAACGACAGGGGTTGGAAGATAAATCTAAGCTTTGAGTTAACAGAAGGAAAACCAGAAAGAGATATTCTATCCATCCGTAACTTGGTCCAAAAGACCATGAACTACACCACTGAAAAAACCTTTGCAGATGCCTATACTGGAGATACTTTAGTCTTAGACCCTAAGTCTGATGTAAGTACAATTAAAGTAATTCAAACCGGACACGGAGCTGTGCAGCCCAATAATTGTGGTGAATTCTGTGCCAAAAAGCGGTATATAAAAGTAAATGGTGAAACCATTAATGAGAAAGTAGTGTGGAGAGATGATTGCGGAGAAAATTCTTTATTCCCTCAGTCTGGAACATGGGTTTACGACCGTGCTGGTTGGTGCCCTGGAGATATTGTTTATGAAGATAATCACAATGCTAATTTACGTAAAGATACTCTTCAAGTTATAGACTTTGATATGGAAGCATATAATGCAACTGGTGGAGGAAGTAATTATCGATTCACGGCTTATCACATTGAAAAAGGGCCAAAGAATTTTGATAGAGACATAGCTATTACTGATATTATTAGTCCAAGTGATTGGTATAAACATCTGCGTTACAACCCATCGTGTGGAGTTGCTAAAATTGAAGTAAAAAACCAAGGGAAAGACACCATTCATACCCTTGACTTTGACTATGGCTTTAACGGTGCAATGAATCAAAAACATTGGATTTGGCAAACCATTGCTCCAGGAGCAACTGCTGTATTAGACTTGCCAATTACGAATGTTCCTCAAACAACGACCACATTTGACGTAGAACTAAAAAAGACCAACGACTTGGCGAATGATGACAATGTTGCTAATAACAAAATGAGTTCTCCCTTGAGCAGTCAATTCCCTAGTTTGCATGGTGAAACTATTATTGTATTCTTTAGAACTAATAATGCCCCAACAGAGAATTCATACCGATTTTTTGACGCTGCTGGCAAAGTAATGTATGAACGTAAAAACTTCACTGAAGTTAGGACCATATACAGAGACACGTTTAAGTTTTACAATGGGTGCTTTCAATTCGAATTTGACGATAGAGGGCCTTCACCTTCTACTGTTCCCAACTTAAATGAAGATGGTTTAGGCTGGTGGGCAAATTCTGCTGATGGAAATGGAATCATTCAATTTAGAAAAGATAATGGTTCAGTAGACAAAGTGTTTGCCATAGATTTTGGAACTAAGTTTAATCACTTCTTTACCGTTGGTCATACCTTAAACACCCCAAATATTGAAGTATTAGACAACAAAGTATACCCTAACCCTGCTAAAGATGAAATTATTATTGACTATACCAAGAATTCTAAAATAGTTGAAATCTATAATATCAAAGGGCAAAAAGCAATAAGCCAAGATCTAGATCAAAACAGAGACAATACCATTATTAATGTGGCAAACTTGCAAAATGGGGTTTACGCTGTTAAGGTAAAAAGCGAATCGGCAAGCAGCACCCATAAAATTATAGTAATGCATTAATGGGCAAGGCCATTATCTTTTCTGCTCCCAGTGGATCCGGCAAAACTACGGTGGTTAAACACCTCATGGATGAACTTAGCAATGAGCTGAGTTTCTCCATCAGTGCTACCACCCGCAAGCCAAGACCTAATGAGGTTCATGGACGTGAGTATTATTTTCTAAGTCAAGAATATTTTAAAGAAAAAATAAAGCATGGAAAATTCATTGAACATGAAGAAGTTTATCAAGGGATTTTTTATGGCACTTTAGAGTCCGAAGTACAGCGAATTTGGGACAGTGGAAAAACCGTAATCTTTGATGTAGATGTAAAAGGAGGCCTATCCTTAAAAGAAAAATTTGAAGAAAAGGCACTCGCTATTTTTCTACGACCACCTAGTATAAATGAGTTAATTAAAAGGCTCCGCAGGCGAAGTACCGAGGTAGAACATGAGCAACAGCAACGCATTGCAAAGGCCAATTACGAATTAACCTTTGAAAAAAGCTACGACACCGTTATTATTAACGATGTACTTGAGGAAACCTATGTGGAAAGCATTTCTGTAGTTAAGGCATTTATAAGCAAATGAAAGTAGGATTGTATTTTGGCTCGTTTAACCCAGTACACATGGGGCATTTAATGGTTGCCGAATACATGCATTCCCATACGGAATTAGAGGAAGTTTGGTTAGTGGTTTCTCCGCAAAATCCATTTAAAAAGAAAGATGATTTAGCCCCGGAAGGCACAAGATTGGAGATGGTAAAACTAGCCATAGCGGGCAACCCCAGTTTAAAGGCATCCGATGTTGAATTTAAGCTCCCCCAACCCTCTTACACCTACAATACCTTAGAAGTCTTAACCGATCAGTTTCCAAATCATGAGTTTTCTATCATTATGGGGGCAGACAATTTAGAATTTCTGAGTAACTGGTATCGTATTGAAGATATACTTAAACAGCACAAAGTGCATGTATACCAAAGAGGTGAACGAATTTTAGAATCCCCCATTAAAGGAGACTTTAGGCATCACAATACCCCTCAAATAGACATTTCTGGAACCTATATTAGAAGGCAGATAAAAGAAGGAAAGTCTGTTATGTATTTGGTTAATGATAAAGTGGCAGAATTTATAAGCCAGCAGAAGCTTTACCTGTAATTATTTGGTATTTTAGATTTAGGGATTTCTTCATCAAATTAAAGATTAATCCCTTAACAGCAAAGTTCTGTTATTCTATCACAGTGGCTTTCTTCTTTAGGACAAGTGTTCCCTTCTTTGTTGCGCCGGTCTCCTTCTATGCTATAATGTTACACTTCTTTGCAGCAATGGCAGTCTTCTTTATTGGCCTGTTCTACTTCTTTAAGACAATGTTACACTTCTTAGCTGCGATGTTATGCTTCTTTAAGGCAATGTTACACATATTTAAAGCAATGTCCTTCTTCTTTGAGACAATGTTACACTTCTTAGCTGCGATCGTCTCCTTCTTTAAGGCAATGTTCTTCTTCTTTGCTACAATGTTACGCTTCTTTAAGACAATGTTACCCTTCTTTGCTGCGATGGTCTCCTTCTTTAAGGCAATGTTACACTTCTTTGAGACAATGTTACCCTTCTTTGCTGCGATGGTCTCCTTCTTTAAGGCAATGTTCTTCTTCTTTAAGACAATGTTACGCTTCTTTGCCGTTTGTATTTATAGCAGAGCACTAAAGAAGCTAAGCATAGCTGCAGAATAGTAAAATAAGATTCTAAAGAAGTCAACCATAAGTACAAATATATTACCCAGAGGGTAGGAATAGTATAACAGACCCATGTATTATTAAGCCATGCCCATATCGAAACGCCACAGCACTCTTAAAAAATGCAGCTGCGTTCTAAACAATAAAAACTCTCTTACAAATACTAGGAACTGTAGTGCATAGAATAAGGCCATTGTTTTAGACCCATTAAGCATTACAGTAAAAAAGGTTTGCATTTGTACTAAAAAAAATGCCGATTATTCTTAGTACACCATTTAACGAATAAATATTTTCAAAAAATACCTAAAATTAGGTATTTTTAGTATGGTTTTATAGTTTTAATTCGTCAATTGTATTGTCTTAGTATTTAAATATGACAGAAGATAGTAGGGGTTGTAGTAGCCGTGCTTGTAATTACACAACCAAGTATTGTGTAAAATGTACATTAATAATCTCTATTTTCCTAAAGCCATGAACTATTTTAAATCACTCGTATTAACTCTAGCTGCCTTTCTAGGAATCTTTTCCTTGGAGAATTGCAAGAAAGATTGCCCCGAACAGCAAAAGTACTTGGGAACTTACCCATTAGGTGATATAAAAGATTATCTATACTTTAAGCCAGGCAGTTTATGGGTGTATGAGTGTGATAGCACTTTAGAATTAGACAGCCAAGTAATGGTTAGTATTGATACGCCTTGGTTAAAAAAATCATATATACAATTTCAACACATTCTTTTCCAAAAGAAAAGTTTAAATGAAGGTTCAACATATAGTACATTTTCGCCCGCAGGAGATATTCCGTATTCATCCAATTATGAGTATGGCTACTCTATTGTGGTTAAAGCAAATAACCCTAGCAAAAACTCATATTCCACTGATTGTCGATTCTTTAAACCTTATGACCCAAGTAAATTAGGTGGTGGAGGTTCTGCACCAACATCCTATAAAGGTCTTCTCACAGATTACAAGGTTTTAGGAAAGACATACGACTCTGTGCGTGTGTTTCAAGTACAACATTCTGGAGGGTTTCCAGAACCGAACATTCCAACAACGAAAATGGGTCAAGTTACTTATTACTATGCTAAGGGGGTGGGAATAGTTCGCATACACGTATGGACATCAAAGGATGGAGGTGGCAAAACCTTTAAATTTAACTGGAATTTAAAATCTTATAATTTGAAATAACAAAATAACATGAAACAAATAATAACTGCACTAGTTTTTATACTGGCAGGAAGCTTCTCTTTATGCGCACAAACGGTAGATGAAGAACTGGAAAACAAATATTGGAATTATAGAGACCGGTTTAAAAAACACTTTACTCAAGTAGGAGCATTAGCAGGGCAGGGCCTTATGGCTGCATCCATTGATAAATCGAGCCATAAAAGTGATACTTTTAAGCTTATTAACGGCATAGAACAAGCTATTAATCATAGAAAGAACTATCAACAGGAAATGTTTTTTGGTGATGCCATAGTGGATCATGGGTATTATTTGGCCATGCTGGCCAGCAAATGGAAATTGCTTAAGTTACAAAACAAGCAATATACAGATGAATTTAAAGCATTAAATAACGAATTGTACTTTGCCATTAATGCCATAGACCGATTAGATGGAAATGCGGAATTTTATCTTCAAGAAGGAGCTTTGGCTAACCAAAATGGGTTTTTTATACGTAGCGATCATGACCAAGATTATATTTTACGTAAAAAACAGAGCATAGACCAACCGATAGAGAAAATAACAAGTGGAGGAGCCAAAGGACCAGGCATTACACATATAGATAGCACAAGTACTACTAAATTATACGGTGCAGATGGGTATCGTTTAATCCCTTCTTGGGCCAAAGGCACTGCCCTGGGTGGCCCGTTGGCTTGGGTTGGCGGCCCAGGTGCTTTTGGTACTACCTTTGATTGGGGAAACGAAATGAGCATGGACCAATGTTTTGGTTTATTTATGGGGTTTAGATGTATTAAAAATTGGGTGGATAATGATTTGGTTGTGGATCCTGATGGGGCAGACCCATTTCCACAAAGGCATTTGGATTCTTGGATATCGGATATTACCACGCGTATTGTAAATCACATATCCAAACAGTACGACCACAATGTGTATGGAAACGATGTGGATGCTTATACGGTCAAAGCCGAAGAACTTATTGCAAGAGTTGATGTATCCCAAAACCCATATTATAAAGCAGATAGCACCTTTTTAGGTGTTTTTGACACCTTGTTTAGTGAAACTTTTGATACGGCTACTAGCCAAGTTGTAAAGGATACCTTGCTTATGGAAAGAGTAACTGTCAAAGACTCCTTTAGCAGTGTTCCATTTCCGGGTGCCATTCTTGTATCGCACAATGTTTGGGAAGTGAAGAAAAACCTTTATGATTTAGGTCATTGGGAGTTTGATTTTCCTTTATTAAAGGAAAGTAACTATATAATTACAAATCCTGTAAGAAATAATGATCATGTAACTCGAGGACATTTGGCATTGCCATTTGGGTACCCTATTAAAAAGTTTGCAGAAGCTATAACAGGCTCTACCGATTTTCCTGATCCCAAGGCGAAATTATCAAATCAGGTACAAACTGCCCGGTATTTTTCCCACAAGCTTTGGGGTGGCTTAAGGGCTGCTGAACTAGCTTCTCTTTCCAGTGGAAGTGGAGTTGCTGCATTTGCGATAGGCCATGCTCTTACCCGTATGGCGCCAGGCATTCTAGCCAACACAACAAAAGAAGATAATCAAAGAAATACCTTTTTAGCTATTCAGGCAGTACAGTCTTCTTGTCCTGGATTATCGCCTAGTCCCGATCTGGTTTCTGCATGTTTAATTGGACGACCAATACAACCGCAAAATCCACTCTATTGGAAAGACTTGTGGTTTGCTTTGGGAGAGAGACTCGCTTTTAGAGAAGCAGCAAAGGGAAGGTTTCAAGCCAACCTAATTCATAATATCGAAATGGCTAGCGGTACTTGGGGACATGATGATTTTAGCGACTGGGCCAGTAAAATGGGAATGTCTTATTCAGAACTTTTTTACTCTACATTACATGGAGGTTTTCCCAAAAAGTCTGAAACATTTTATAGAGATGCTTTATTAAAGGCACAATGTGAAGGAACTTTTAATGCAGGATGGAGTGTAAATGATTCTACTATACAGCCTGCTTACGAACATGTTGCGCCGTTTAACACTGAGAATGTGTTTAGCCAGCTTCATAAAGGATAAAATGGTCTTTTAAGTTCACTTTGGGGTGTTAGCACCAGTGGTGTTGATTATATGCTTCTTCATAATCTATATAGAATTGCTAAAATTGAAAAATGGTATACCGACAGTACAAGTCATAATAGGATGCAGAAGAATTGTCCATGTATTAGTTACCCAGATCTATTGTATAACAATTTGAATCGAAGCATTTTAGAAAAGGTAGAACATTTAAAAGATGATACCATAGGAACGGTCATATATACCAGACGGGATGCCTTAATGCCTATTAGCCAATTATCTGATGACACTGTTATTGTAGAACCCATTTACGATTACTATAAAAACTTCAACATTCGTATACCTAGTTATCTTTTACACGACTTAGAGGTTAGTGGGTACAATGGGATCCCAGCAAGAGAAAGTGTAATCTATTGTAAAAATGATTTAACAATCTGTCATAGTTTAACAGAATTAAAATACATTAGTGCTTTAGAAATAGAATCTAGCTCAAATGCAGAATTTCCAACCTTAGTTACGGTTGCAAAGGGTAGCACTTTGGATGTTGGAGATGGAGCAGAAATTAGAGTTAATAATCATACTCTTTTAGTTATAGATGAAGGAGGGACATTGGCAATTCGACCCGGAGCAAAGATAATACTCAATGGACCAGAAGCCGTGCTACACATAAAAGGAGATGTAGAATTAAAGAATAATGTTACATTTAAGATTTTAGGTGGCTCCAATGGTAAGGGCTATGTTCTTTGGGAAAGTTATTATGAAGATTCGGGTCAAACTGCTCATTTAATTGCAGGCACTAATTGTAAGGCAGAGTTTACGCAAAACAATACAGGTGTTAAGGCTTTAGAAACAAAAGGAAATGGTGGATTTGAGACCCCTTGGAACTTGGCAGAGCTTAATATTTATGATTGCACCGTTCTTATTGGTAATGATTCCAGACTTACTAACCATGCCCACAATGGTATTTTTGAACAAGTAGCTTTTAGAGGGAACTTTGGTGCCAGTGCAAACCCTGCCTATGATTATAAGCTAACCGCAATGGGGGGTGTACCAATTAGGTAGCAAAAACTCATTTAAGAATACTAACTTTTACTCCTGCAAGAACGGTCTTACTATCTTTAGTAGTGGAAGTCATTATCCTTTGAATTTAGATAATGTAAACTTTATGGATTGTGAAATTGGTTTAAGAAACGATGGATACCGTGTTTATTGGAATGGAGGACAGGTTGATAGAAGTGCTCCTCCGGGTAGCAAGGAATAAGTTATTTTCAGAATGTGGGCGTTCACTTATCACGCACAAATCCTGTTAATCCGCCACCAACAGGAACTAAATTAATAGGGATGCATTTGCATGGAAGTGGAAGAAATTATCTATATAAATCAGGCTTGAATAGCGGAGACATTGGTGCTTACACAAACCAACACGGCATTTACACTTGGTGTTCTAACTATTATAATAATGTTAAGCAATTTGCTTTAGGAGCAAAATCAACCTTAGGCATGGCTAGTAACAGATGGAATATGGTTCAACATGATGGAGGCGTTACATTTAATAAGGATTACGTAGCCATATTAGGACTTGAAGAACTTAAGTTACTTTTAGATGATGGAAAGAATACTTTTCACGGTTCAAGTGCAGTTGATGCTGAAAACAATGTTATTAAAGCATGAATACACCCCAACCTAGCCTTAACCCAATCCGCTTCGAGCCCAACAAAGAAAGCACTTAGGGCTAAACACAATGGATGGGGGCTTAGACCAACAGCTGGTAGTGGACTTATCCCATTTCCCAACTCAAGCAACATGTCTAACATTAATTTATGGTCCTACCCTCCAGGAAGTATAGGGCCAGGAACCATATTTTGGAATCATATAAATGATAACCAACATTACAATCAAGTATATGGGCAGAACTGGGTTACCGACCGTGATGCTGCTTGTTTAAACATGGCAATTGGCAGATGGAACTATGGAACCATGTATTCCGGTTGGACAGGTTCTGGTGGTGGAATACTAAACCCAATGGATGCTGCCGATAAGTTATATGGAGGCGGAACGGGGCTTGGTGCGAATGATGTAGCCGCAGTATTTTTAGCTAAAGGTAGTCCAGATGCAGGTATTATTCATGGAAAACTGGATGACTCAGGGCAATCGACTTTAAATTTTGAGTAATTGTTCTCTAAAGTCGTCGTCTAGGGCAGCTTTGTATCGTTTTAGCTTAAGGGATTGTTTTAACGATTTATCTAATTTAAGAATATTCAGTGATATA